>ERZ779895.436-NODE-436-length-57817-cov-4.405318_pt1 | contig 57817 bp, 52 predicted proteins | sample MGYA00511093_ERZ779895 | MGnify/ENA primary metagenome ERZ779895 (study PRJEB29588, sample SAMEA2142970) | human gut metagenome | biome: human gut; feature: human-associated habitat; material: faeces | place: Denmark | collected 2008/2010 ... | reverse complement strand
AGGCCGTTCATCGAGGCGTAGCGGCTTGACGCGCGGATGGATTGGGCAATGAGGGCGAGAGTGTTTGTCACTATGTCCGACGACGAAGAGAAATGATTTGCTCAAGGCCGATTGAATTGCGGCAGATCTGAGCGTGTCGGGAAGCGATAGGAAAAGTGTGAAGATTATGTTCTGGCAGATTGTGATCTGGCGGAACATAATCTTTAATAGTCAAATCAGGAAAATAAAATAGTTGGCGCAGGAGCAGAAGATGGGCGACACAGATTTCTTTGGCCGCGTCGGAGAACTTGAATCATTGCAGGATGCGTACGACAGCGCAGCAGCCGAAATGGCAATTATTTACGGTCGTCGACGCATTGGAAAAACGGCGCTTATCCAAAAATTCTGTGAGGGAAAACCGGCTTTTTTCTACACAGCGAAAGCATGGAAAGATTCGTATCAATTGGATCGTTTTTCACAAGCTGTGGGAACATTTTGCGGAAATCCTCAATTGCGCTATCTCGAGTGGACTTCGGCACTCAGAGCACTTGCGACTCAGCCGTCACCGAGTCGCAAGGTGATTGTCATTGATGAATTTCAGTATATTGCCAAGGAGCGCCCGAGCATACTCTCCGAGCTTCAGGTGCTTTGGGACGAGGAGCTGTCTCAAGAAAACATTCTGCTGGTGCTTTGCGGCAGCGCCGTGTCCTTTATCGCCAAAGAAGTTTTGGGAGAAAAGAAGCCTCTTTACGGGCGAGCGAGAACCATCATGAAAGTTCGTCCGCTTCCTTTTCAGACGGTCGCCGAATTTGTGCCTTCTTACTCAGTGGATGACGTTTTTCGCGGTTACGCCGTGTTGGGCGGAATCCCGTATTTCTGGCAGGGCGTGAATCCACAACGTTCAATGACGGAAAATCTCGCCGCCAATATTCTGAGATCCAACGGTTTTCTCAATGACGAGGCTCAATCGGCATTGAGGCAGGAATTTCGGGATCCTGCCACCTACAACGCCATTCTTCAAACGATTGCCTTTGGTTCAACTTCGAGAAACGAAATTGCGCAGAAGAGCTTGGTGGATACGCGAACGCTTTCCAAATATTTGTCCGTACTGGAAGACATGGATTTGGTTGTGAAGGAATTACCCGTCTTCGCCGGTCCGGGGGAGTTGGGGAATGCGTCTCGAGGACTCTATCGCATTGCCGATCCGTACGTGAAATTTTGGTTCCGGTTTTTAGCCAACAATCCGACTCTGATCATGACGCGGCAGGAGGCCCTTTCAGAATGGAAAGCGACCGTAGAGCCTTGCTTTGCGGATTTCGCAGCCGAATCTTTTGAGCAGGTCTGTCGTCAATACCTGACACAACTGCGCTTTTCCGGGAAACTGCCCTTTTCTGTGACCACTCTGGGGCGATGGTGGAGAAACGGCACGGAGATTGACTTGGTTGGAGCCGATCACGAAAGACGGCATTGTCTTGTGGCTGAATGCAAGTATCGCAATCAGAAAGTCGGAATAAAAGTGTTGCGTTCCCTCCAGGCCAAATGCGAACAACTGCCGGTTGCGGAGGACGCCGTTTTTCACTATTGGATTTTTTCTCGCATGGGATTTGACGACGTGTTGCTTGATATGGCTACACCGGATCCTTATTTGCATCTGGTCGGGATGGATCAGTTGCTGGATCGAAGACAGTGAGTCGGTAGCAAAGCAGTAAGTAATTGATTCCTGATGACAGATTGGGGGCAGGCCATGAAGCCTGCCCCCAATCGCAAAAGAGCAATGAAGTAGGGACGAGCCGTTACTTATTCAGCCCCAAAGCAGTCTTAGCTGCAATACGTCCGAACGTCAACACATCGGCAGTAGCATTGCCGCCCAAACGGTTGCTGCCGTGAACGCCGCCAGTCACTTCACCGGCTGCATACAAGCCTTTGATCACGTTGCCCTTCTTATCGAGCACCTGTGCCTTCGGATTGATATACAAACCGCCCATTGTATGGTGGATAGACGGTGCGCGAGGTGTTGCATAGAACGGAGCCTTTTCGATCTTGCGGTCGAAGAGCTTGCGGCCGAACTTCGGATCGTTCTTCGCTTCAACCATCTTGTTGAACTCTTCAACGGTCGCCTTCAGATTTTCCGGCGGCATGCCAAGCTGCTTGGCCAGACCTTCCAGCGTGTCGTCCTTGTAGATACGACCGAGCTTAACAAGCGTTTCGACGTTTTCTGCAAACGAGTTGTATTCTTGGACAATGCTCGAGTCATTGATGTCGTAGCACATGGCACCAGGCTGTTTCTTAATGGCAGCCACAAACTCGTCACGGCGAGCGTCTTCCTTCACGAAGCGCAAGCCATTCTTATTCACGTCAATCACGTCGTCAAGACCGGACATCTTGCGGGCACGTCCCTGCAAGGCACCGGAACCCGGCGTTGCTAGCGGGTAAACCTGAACGTAATTCATGCCGGTGAGATCGGCACCGATCTTCGTGGCCATGACAATGCCGTCGCCGGTGGCCCCCGGTTGGTTAGTTGAGACCATGTCAGGCGTCAAGACGGGCGAAGATTTTTGGCGCATTTCCTTGTTCTGGCTGTAACCGCCGGTGGCAAGAATCACGCCGTACTTGCTCTTGAACTCGTAGGAATTACCCACCTTGTCGCTGGCTTTGACGCCCACGACTTCACCGTTGCGGTAAATGAGTTCCTGAGCACGCATACCGGTGATGATCTTGACGCCTTCCTTATTGGCGGCCTTGAGCAACGGTTCAATGAGTCCGGTCCCGGCGGGCGCGTCAACTTGGTGTGTACGCTGCCAAAGAGCACCGGCACCTTGACTGACTCGATCCATCACAGGCGTACCGTGCTTTTGCATCCAGTGAAGTGTTTCAAGCACATTTTCGGCATAGGTACGAATCAGGGGAATATGTCCCACCTTGTCGCCGCCGTTGTAGGTCTGCAAGGCATGCCATTCGGGGCAGTCAAAAAGCGTCTTGCTGCCGCTCTTCAAATACGCTTCGTACTTGGCCTTAACGTCGGCCATCAGTTTGGCGTGATCCGCGTTGGCCGGTTTTTCGTTGATGGCCTTAACGACGGCATCCTTGAGGGTGTCCGTCATCGGAAGCAGTTTTTGACGTTCCGGATCAGCGGCATTGAAAGCGCTGGCGCAGCGAAGCGTATTGCCGCCGATCACAGGCATCTTCTCCAGCACAACGATGTTGTATTTGCCTGCTTCGGCCGCAGTCACCGCAGCTGACAGACCTGCACCACCGGAACCGACGATGACAAGGTCATAACTTTCGGTCTTCGTACCGTTGAACTTCTTGATCTTGACGGGGACGGGGGTCTGCAGCGCAGCCAGATTGACGCCGGTTTTTTCCAATGCGGCAATAACAGCCTGTTTGAATGCGCCGCTCGTGACCGTCGCGCCGGAAACAGCATCCACATTGACGGTCTGATAATCAAGGATGTCTTTGGTCATTGTGCGAATGGCCATGCCACCCATCAGATCGGTTTCTGTGTGGCCGGGAACCTTGATGTCGGTGATTTTGTCTTTGCTAACCGTGACTTCGACATTGAGGTAACCGTTGTTGCCGTATACCTGAGCTTTGTATGTACCCGGTTTAAATTGAGCTTTGCCGACCTTCTTACCCTGAGAGGCATCCAGGGCCTGGTTGACAGCCATCAAAATGCCCTTGGAAGAGACACTGGCACCGGTGACGGCATCCACCTTGGTTGAGTTGGCCTTTACGATCTTTGCTGGCAACGTTTCAATTGCCTTGGTACCGACTCCGGGCGTTTCGTTGTGTTTCACAACTTCGACTGCCGTAATCTTGCCGCTGTCGATTGCGACCTTAACAGTCATCGGGCCGTTGTGGCCCGGAACCGTCTGAGTGTAGGTCGCTGCAGACGCGCTGATGGCACAAAAAGCCAAGGTTACGGGAAGAACAATTTTTTTTAGAGTGAAGCTCATCTCACCCCTCCTTTGTTTCGTCAGACGAACGGAAGGCCTTGCACCTTCCGATTAAAAATCTTACTCCTTCAATTGAGGGGAGGTGTATAGGAGCTGTATTATTGTCAGTAAATCGGCAAATTATTGATGATCGGTTGGAAAATAAGAGCCATCCTTTTGCGGCATGAGAGCTGTTTCGGAACCGCTTTGCGTCGTATGCACAACCGCCAACCTCGAGGCGTAGTGCTTCATGCCCAGGAAGCTTTTATTTTCCTTCGAAGTGCCAAAACTGATGATGGCTTTAACGCCGTGGTCTCAGATCAGCAGATTTCGAGTATTGGGGTTTAACGCTTTTGAGCTGATGGCACCAAGACCGAAGGAACTTTGGTTGATGGAACTGCACTCATGGGAACCTGTTGCACAGGCTGATGGGCAACAGCAGCCGTCGGCGATTCACAGACAAAGTCAATGGTGGCTGTGGCACTCTTGTCATCATTGCCGTCTTCAAAACGGGACTTCAGCAGACGGAATTTGAGGTCTTTGTCCGCACAAAATTCCTGAGCTTGCTTGATCAATTCAACACGGACGCTGCCGCCGTTGTCGGTGGATTCACTCGAGGCACTGATCGTGTGAGTGTTGTTTCCGATTTCGACGAAATCCGTGTATTCGGGACTGCTCGCGCAGCCGGCAAGAAACAGGGCTGAGGAAAAAGCGAGGGCCAGATTGAGACGACGGTTGAGCATGAGCGACCTCTCGAAAAAAGTACTACCTGCTTTGATTCTAACGAGACGCGACCGTTACAAAGCCTGTGAAAATTGCAACAAACGTATAGTTTCGGGAAAGGGAAGAGGAATGGTCAGTTGTAATGTTTTTGTAATGACTTCCTTTTGACTGCGTAACGAATTTGTTAGTTCTGCTTCCTAGACTTGATATGCAGAGGTCTTTTTTCATCAAGACCTGCAACATCAATACAGGAGAGAACAAGATGACCCAGAGCACACTGCAGAGCTCTCGCAGGGCGTTTCTGAAAACCGGAGCTGCGGGCGTCATGACGCTCGGCGTCGGTGGTATGGCGCAAGCTGCCACAACAGCCAAAGCATTACCGAAGTGGGATAAGGAATTTGACGTTATCGTGGTCGGTAGCGGTTTAGCGGGCTATTGCGCAGGCATCACCGCCGCCGAACTGGGACGCAAGACTGTTATTCTGGAGAAAATGGCTGTTCCCGGCGGTTCATCCGTGATCAGCGGCGGCACGTTTGCAGCTTGCAACACCAAACGTCAACAGAAGGAAGGCGTCAAAGACAGCGTCGAGCTGTATGTGAAAGACGTTCTCAAAGCGGGCGGTCGCCTCAATGTGCCTGAACTGGTGCAGACCATGTGCGAACAATCTAATGAGGCTTTCGAATTCCTTGTAGAACGTGGGGCGCAGTACAACGAAGAATTGCGCAAGGTGGCAGGCCACACCGTGAAGCGTTGCTTCCAGCCGCTCTACAACAACGGCTTGAGCGTGATTCAGCCGTTGCACCGTCATTATCTGAAGCTCAAGAACACGAGCCTTCAACTTCGCACCAAGGTTGACGAAATCATTCGCGATCAGAAGGGACGTGCAGTAGGTGTTAAGGTTCGCGAAGCCTACATTTTTGATCCGGAAAGCAAGGCCGACGACCGTTTGAACAAGACCGGCGTCGTGAAGTTCTATAAAGCCAAGCGCGGTTTGGTGTTTGCCACCGGCGGCTTCTCCCGCGACTTTGAATTCCGTCAGCGCGAATTCCCGCAGTACAACAAAGTGCCGTCTACGGTGAGCTGCGGCGCCACGGCCGGAGCGTTAAAGCTCATGATGAAGGCCGGAGCTCGCTCGATTCACTTGGCGCACGTTCGCTTCGCCATTTCGATCGGCTTTGAAGACATTGAAAAGGGCATTCTGGTTGACCAGCGTACAGGCAAGCGTTTCATTAACGAAGGCGCACCGCGTATGGGCTTGTCGTACAAGATCATCGATACTGTGAACGCAGGCAGTGATTGGCCGGCATTGATTTACGACGAAGCGTTCCATCTGAGCAAGCATTTCGTTGACAGCCGTGACTTCCCAGCTGTAACGAGCTGCCTGGCGGTCGCGCAGAAACGAGTCCACTTCGTCGAGCAGAAGAAGGGCACCGTCACGCTGGGCCGTTTCAAAAGCGTCGGCAATGAGCTTTTCGGTTACACCCACGTAGCAGCTCGTGAGTTCCGCACCGGTTTTGCGCATCAAGGGAATGCCGAGTTCTCGTGCAACATAGGCCGCATAAGCCGACTTGCCCGTGCCCGGAGGCCCGTAGATGCAAAGACGCCCGCAGCCTGCAGTACGCAGACCTTCGAGAAGGTGATCCAGATTGAGCTCGGAATTGACGAACTGCGGCGCGTAGAGCTCCGGCAGCATCGTGTTGTTGTCAACCACACGACCCATGCGCTGCGCTTTGAGCATCTGGTCGGCCATTTCGACGATCTCGTCGTCACTTGGCGTTTCGGACGTTTTGCCGGTCTCGCGAACGATGTCCGAAATCGATCGAATCACTGCGCTTGACAAGTTTTCGGTCAATGCGAGCCTCTCAGTCGTTCCTTTCGAAAGTCGATGGTCGAACGCTTCGTTGATCATCTCGCGTCGGTAGGCAAGTCCCGGCGACTTGACTTCGATAACCATACTGAAGCGTCGCAGCATTGCCGGATCGATGTGTTGGATCGAATTGGCAGTCCAAAGCGTCACGACCGGATTTTCTTCCAGCAGTCGGTTGATTTCTCCTTTGTTGGTGCGGCCGCTGAAAAAGAGAGTTCCCATGTCGTTGAAGATGTCTTCGGCCTCGTCGAGCACGAGCAGCTCATTGCTGTTTCGAGAAAGCACCGAGCCTGCGACCTTCCAGAACATGATGCGCGAGATCCTCTCGCCTCTGAACTCTTGCCTTTCGGCGAACTGCACTTCGTAGGCGGTTAGGCCCAGTTCCTTGGCAAGGATACGTGTGAGCTCGGTCTTACCACTGCCTGCAGGGCCATAAAAAAGAATGTTGACGCCTTTCCGCTTTTGAGTCACGGCTGACTTGAGGTAAGGCAACAGTACGCGGCCCACCATCGGCACGTGCGGAAAATGCTCCAAGCTGAGAGTAGGGTGCGGTGCCGGCAGAAAAGAGTCCTTGAGCAGTTTGGACAAAGAAAGCTTGACGCTCATCGTCGAGCTCGAGAGTATGGGACCGGGACAGAGGTTATCGCAGAAGTCAGACCCCGAATCTCCGTAATCAAGAAGGCCGATTCCAAAGAGATTTCCTTGCGGATCCAGTGCTGTCTTGACGTCCTCACGGTCAGCTGCCAAGGCTACTGCAAGCGTGTTGACCACAAGCGACAGACCTTGTTCTGTGTAATCAAGCAGGCTTCTTAAGAGATTGCTGACGGATTGATCCGATTGCGCACAAAAGACAAAAGCAAGAATGCGAACCTCCAAGTCCGAGAGCTTGAAAGTTTTCCGCAGCAGCCGAAGATTGGCAGCAAAGGCTTCGGACAAACCGGAGATTTCATCTCGATAAGTTGATTCCAAATGTCGAAGCGAACGCGTCAAACAGCGGGGTATACCGCCTTCGAGGAGCCTGCTGGCCGTCGGATGTTTGAGAAACGCGCGGCAATAGACACCAACTTTGTTCGGCTGACTGGGTCTGCAGGCTTCAAGTGCAACGAGGCCTTCGGAGCCTTCGTACATGGGCCAGACCTTCTTTACAAGAAAGCGGACACGCTCATTGCCGGGCACAACGAGATGACGCTTCAGGTTGTCAAGGTCTTCGCCTGCCTTGACGTCATCAATGTGTCCCGTCTTCAAAAACTTTTCATTATTAAGAAGCAGGCCTCCCAAATGCAGATGCATGCGCAATTTCTTGCCCCAGTAGAACCGCAACAGCGGATCGTGGTCGTAGAAGTCATTAGTCGAGACATTCGCCCACAAACCGCCATGGTACAGCAAGCGCAGAACCCAGAGATTGACAATGGAGCGGCTGAGATCCGGTGTGTTGAGTGTCAGGCTCGTAGCGACCTGAGACCGTCTGCTTTTTCTCATTTTTTCTCTCGCATTGAATTTCGACGAGTTCAGGTTAAATGGTCATGCGTCAACGATCGACGCATAAAACTCACTCGGTTCAGTCGAAAATTTTTTGATTGCAGTTTGTGTTCAAGATTTGTTTAATGCGACGGGAGTTGACGCAGCTTCTCTTACGATTTCAGTCAACAAACAGTTGTTCGCTAGTGTTAATCACATCGAATAGTTCTGAGCAGAGAGGAGCCGGCATGGCCGTCTACGCGTCGGCGAGAGAGATCGTCGGTCCGGATCAGTTGCTGGATTTCATGTTGGTCGATGAAAAGGAGATGCGTCTGGCGACGGAGCAGGAGGTTGCTGAGATCGAAACGAGATTCGAGGGCGAAGATGAGACTTTATACGTCAAACTGTGACGCGGAAAAATCTGATCCTTCGTGTTCATAGCTCCTTACTCTGGACGAAGCGGCCGATGCAATGATTGCACTGCCGTAAATTTTTTACGGAGGGGAGAATGATGCCATCCGTCTACCTTAAAAGCGTAACAATCCGTCGCTTTAAACAATTTGAAGACGTCGTGTTTGACCTGTCAACGACCAGAGAATATTCCTTTAACCAGGAAGTGCTCACGGAAGATGGGCGTTTTGTCAAGACTGCACTTGTTTACGGCCAGAATGGCGCAGGTAAGAGCAATCTTGGACTGGCGGTGATGGACTTGACGCTTCACCTCACGGACGCTGAAAAAAATCTGGGACTCTATAGCTATTACCTTCGCGCCGACTCCGATGTGCGAAACGCAGAATTCATATATGAATTTGTACAGGGAGATTCTGTGTTTCGCTACGAATATGTTAAACAAACGCCGGAGATCTGTATTGCTGAGCGTTTTTTCGTAGACGACGACTTGGTATTCTCTATTGATCGCTCAATAAATACGCTTGAGACGCCGGGGAGTGAGAAATACGAATTTTCTACTCTCTTGATGAATGATGTTAAATTGTCCTTGTTGAAGTATATTTCGACAAATTCAAATCTGAGTGAAAACAACCCAATTGCCTGTGTGATGCGGTTCGTTCGCGGGATGTTGTTTTTTAAACGAGTCGATGACGGCAATTGCTTCATTGGCTTGAAAAATCAAAAATATTATCTGTTCGGTTATATTATTAAAAATAATTATCTAAAAGAGTTTGAAGAAATGCTAAATAAGCTAGGCATTCAGGAAACTCTTGTAGCAAAAAACAAGCAAGATTATCAAACGGCAAAAATTTTATTTAAACATAAATACCAGAATCTTCCTTTTGAAATTGCTTCTTCGAGTGGGACGAGGGCAATTTTGCTTTTGTTCTATTGGTTGAAGCATTTTGAAGAGGCGTCTTTTGTGTTTATTGACGATTTTGATGCTTTTTATCATTCAGAATTGGCTGAACAGGTCTATAAATTGCTTAAGACGCAGACCGGATCTGATCACTTGCAATGTGTGATGACAACACACAACACAAACTTGCTCTCGAATAAGATCGGAAGACCGGATAGTTTTTATATTGCCACACCTCAGAAGATCGCAGCGATGTCCTCATTGACGAGCAGAGAAATTCGCGAAGGAAACAATATTGAAAATCTTTATCTGGGAAAGGCTTTTGGTGTTCTCTGATGATTCTGGTTGTTACTGTTTTGCGCCGAGAAAGCCCGGATTTCAATCCTGGGATGAGAGGCGCGTCCCTGTATGATTGAGGTTATGAAAACCTACAAGTTCAAGCTATACAGTGCGAAGTGCAATAAGAAGTTGCATCGACAGATCAATGCGGCGGCTTTGGCGTGGAATCACTGTGTGTCACTGACTCGCAGGTACTACAAAAGGTTTGGGAAGTCGCTTCCGAAATTTAAGCTACAAAAGCATCTGACCAAACTGAAGCCTCGCACGCCGTATGTGTACCTCACAGAAATAGGCTCGCAGGCGTTGCAGGAAGTCACCGACCGGCTCTATAAGAGCTACGAGCGATTTTTTGATGCCAGAAAGAACGGAGAAAAATACGGTCTTCCCGGATTCAGAAAAGTGCGCAAGTACAAATCATTCACCCTCAAGCAGGCTGGCTACAAATTGCTTCCGGGCAATGAGGTGATGATTTGCGGTCAGAAATACAAGTATTTCAAGTCCAGAGAGATTGAAGGCAAGATAAAAACTCTCACGGTCAAGCGAGACTCGGTAAACGATCTATGGCTCTGTTTTTCGGTTGAGGCGGAGGTACCAAATGTTGTCAATTCACGACTGGGTCATCCGGTTGGTTTTGACTTCGGTTTGGAAACATACCTCACCGGCTCCGACGGACAGCGCATTGAAAGTCCCGAGTTTTTCAAGCAAAACCTCAAGGAGGTCAAACGCCTCAATCGCATACTCTCGCGCAAGCAGCAGGGGTCGAACAACCGAGACCGTGCAAAGCGTGATTTGGCGCGTCTGTACAGACGCATCACCAATCAGCGCAGTGCCTGGCAATGGAAGATCGCCCGGGAGCTTGTTGAGCGTCATGCATTCATCGGACTTGAAACACTCAATATCAAGGCAATGCAGCGACTGTGGGGACGAAAGATCGGAGACTACGGTTTTTCCGATTTCGTATCCATCTTGCAGTACGCTGCTTCCAAGGTAGGCACACAGATTGTGCATGTCGACAAATGGTATCCGTCAAGTCAGCTTTGCTCGGCTTGCGGGTACCGATTTAACGGCACGAAAGATCTGAGTGTACGTCGTTGGATATGTCCGCACTGCGGAGCAGAACATAACCGCGATGTCAATGCTGCGTGCAACATCCTGACGGAAGCACTGTGCATTGCAGGTAAACAACAACGGGCGGGACGATCGTCCGTCAAGGTGAGTCAGTGTTAGACCGGCAACTGCCGGCATCTGGCGTTTGAACCAAGAATCCTTTGTCTTCAGACAAGGGAGTACGTCAACGACGCGCATTAAGTTTAGGGGACGGACGTCAACGTTTTTAGCGGATTCGCTATTCAGAAAAGGAATAACTGCACTTTGGGACAGTTGTCGGAATTACTCCGGCAGGCCAAGATGAGACCATGGAGCCGAGTACTCACAAAAACAAGAAGGTCTCGGCAGCTTCTCTGCCCCAAAACAGGAGAATCGCATGAGCAAATCCGAACAACAGAGCCGTTGCGCTCTTCCCTCCACACGTCGTCAGTTCCTTAAGATGACGTCCGCTGCAGCGGCCGTCTCATCTTTGTCCTGTTGGACACAGGCTCTTGCCAAGACCGATTTGGATGTTCTCGGAGCCAAGCCTGCTGAAACGCTCGACAAAAGCGTCAAAGTCGTCAACACCTATCACGAAATCCATTGCCACGGGCAGTGCATGTTAAAGGCCCATGTCAAAAACGGAAGACTGCTTGCGTTGACTTCGGCCGGTGACGTTCCGCGTTGCGGAGCGGCCAAGACGGACGAATCGATCGGCAAGATGCAGCGTCGCGCCTGCATGAAGGGTTATGCCGAACGTAAACGCCTGTACGCTCCCGACCGTCTGAAGTATCCGCTTCTTCAAACGATAGAACGCGGCAATCTTGCGGGCTTCAAGCGCATTTCCTGGGATGAAGCTATTGACCGTGCATGCGAGCATATCGAAAAGGCGAGAGCTCGCCAGAAAGAATTGGGCTACATCCCCATCTGGGAGGTTGGCAGCACGCCGCTTGCTTTCCTCGGCCCGTACGTTTCGTGCTGGGGCCATCACTCGGCCGGCAACGAAATGGATGCGCTCTTTAACGCACTCGGTAAGGGCGTCAACGGGCATCCGTCAATTGACATGCTCAATTCCAAGTTCATCATCGTTTGGGGTGCCGACCCGCAAACAACGTCGCCGCATCTGCCTTTCATCATGACCAAGGCCAGAGAAAAGGGCATTCCGATCGTGGTGGTTGATCCGCGCTACACGGGCACGGTAGGCGCCATGGCAACGGGAGCCCCGGGCATTACGCCGTGGATTGCACCGCGTCCCGGGACTGACAGTGCCATTTTGGCAGCCATGGCCAATACGATCTATCGGCGCGGTCTGCACGATGAAGCGTATATCCGCAAGTATTGCTTCGGCTTTTTCCCGGGTGACACGGTTGTCAGTCATTCTCCTGCGAAAGATCCGATCACGGGCAAGCCATGGAAGGGAACCACGTTTACGACGCCTAAAGGACAGTCGTTTGTGGAGTATCTCGATGAACTCAATCGCGAACACGGCGGGGAAGAGGGCGTGTTGCGCTGGGCCTCTCTCCTGTCGGGTGTACAGGCCGAAACCATTGAGGCTCTGGCTGTGACTTATGCCAAGACCAAGCCCGCTTGTCTGTATTCGACATGGACTTGCGGCGGTGCGCAACGTACCGGCAACGGCATGTACCATGTTTGGCTGTTGCTGTGTCTGGCGGCTATGACCGGCAACGCAACGGTTCGAGGCGGCGGCATCGGCGCTCTGGCTCCCGTCGACGGTATGGCGGTCAAGCTCGGCAAGGCGCCCGCCATGTGCAAGGGGAAAAAGCACAGCGCATTGCTGTTTTCTCAGTACATGCAAAGCAAAGTGTTGCTGACAGGCCGCGATTCGCGTACGCCCGAACAAATTCGAGCCGACGTGCTCGGCATCAACGGTATCGATCTGGGGCCCGACGCCAAGATTGAAATTGATATGGTTTGGCGCGGCGGCGGTTCAGCCGACCCGTTTAATCAGCGCTCTTCCATCAATCCCAAGATTCTTGCCTGGAAAAAACTCGACTATGTCGTAAGCTACGAACGCTTCATGAGTACGACGGCGCGTTATTCCGATCTGGTCCTTCCGGTGGTGACGCACCTCGAAGAGAGCTTCTTTACGGGCAGTCGTGTCAAGACCGACATGAACGTGGTCAACGCCGTTGTCAATCCCATGTACGAAGCCAAGAGCGACGTTGCCATCAACGAGATGGTCGCTGAGCGACTCGGCCTGGATTGGGGACGCCACGGCATGACGGACCATGATGTGATGCGCATTCAGTGGCAGGGTACGAAGTTGCCTGAAGCCTACAAGTCGGTCGATCCCGACATGAAGCTTCCCACGTTTGAGGAGATGCTTGAAAAGGCCAACCTGCAGCTGCCCGTTCCGCCCGAAAAGAGCGTGATTGCAGCGGCCAAATTCGCACCCGGAGAATTCCCGACGGATACCGGCCGCATCAATTTCTATTCCCCCTGGCTTGCGCAGCGCGGTCGCGTTCAGGCCGGTGTGGCTCGTGCCCAGTACGTGCGCCCGGCCGACGGCTACGAAGACATTCTCGAGAAAACGCCTCATGCTTCGGGTCGTCGCTATACGCTGCAGTACACGACGCCGCATATGCCCAATCGTTCGCATTCGTCCTTTGACAACACGACGATGATCCAGGACGTTTTCCCGCACGCCGTGACCATGCATCCTGACGACGCCGCAGCGCGCGGTATCAAGGACGGTGCCGACGTTTATGTCTACACCGAAGCAGGTTGCATCAAACTTCCGGCCAAAATCACCGTACGTCAATTGCCCGGAGTCGTATCGATCGGTGAAGGCGCCTGGTATCAGCCGAGTCAAACCGAATTCTTTGACGCCTACTTTGACGCAGCCGGTACGGGCAAGGCCGTTTGCCATCGTGTGCCCGTTGACGTGGGCGGGGCCGTCAACACGCTGACGATCGACCGAGACATCGGTGCGAGCGACCCCTACCTGCATCTGCAGACATCGAAGTCGGGCGGCTTGGCCGCCGGTGGTTGTGTTTGCGAAGTGAGTGCAACATTGCCCGCCTAACGGCTCAAGCAGATCATCAACGAATACGTCGAGGAATACGAAAATGACACAGTGGGGTTTTTACTTTAACCAGAAGCGATGCTTGGGCTGCGCCACATGTACGGTTGCCTGCAAAGAGTGGAACGAGGGACGTCGCGGCGACGCCAAGCTAAACGGTCTGACGGACAATTCTTTAAAGAGTTTGGAAACGCCGAGGGACTGGAAAGCCGGAACATCCGATAAAGCATCGAACTATGCTTTTTTGCGGCGTTTCGACATGAAGGAAAATTGGCGTCGCGTGACATTCTTTGAGTTTGGAAAACGAGCTCCGGACGTCGAGGTAGTGCCGCTTTCTATGTCATGCAACCACTGCAATGATCCGGCCTGCGTAAAGGTTTGTCCCGTCAAGGCGATTTCCAAGGAAAAGGAATTCGGTGCGGTCATTGTCGACAGCGCCAAGTGCATCGGTTGCGGAGCATGTGCGAAGGCCTGCCCCTGGGGTGCGCCGCAATACTTCGAGGCGTTGGAAAAAACACAGATGGGTACGCCCGAGCATCCTCACATGACCAAGTGCGACATGTGCGTCGATCGCCTGCGTGTCGGACTTAAGCCCGCCTGCGTGGCATCCTGTCCCGGTCGCGCACTGGAGTGCGGGCCGATTGAGGAACTCAAAAAGCTGCATCCCAATGCAACGTTCGATGCCGTGGGCGTGCCGCGCAAACTTGTCGAACAGACAAAGCCCAATGTGCTGTATGAGGCTCGGAAGACCTTTGTGAAGTAAGGAGTGAAACACAAGTGACCGAACATCTTTCCGATCGTGTGACGGCTCTTGTAGCGCTTACTTTTTCTGACTGGCTGCTCAAAGGTGCGGATGACTCGATTTGCTCGAGTCTTACCGCAATGATGCAGACGTTGTCTGAAGGGCCTCAAACCGTAGCCAAGGCAGCTTGTCAGGCAGCACATGTATTGCGGGAAAGCTCGATTGAGGAGCAGTCCCGCTGCTGGACACGAGCGTTTTGCGTCGGCGAAGGTTCCGTGACGCCGCATCAAAGCGTGGCGGTGACGGGACTCGTGATGCAGGAGCCGCGCGATGAGGTCTTGCAGGTGATGAGCGATTTCGGCCTTGCTCCCGAAGCGGCATTGCATGAGCCGGCCGATCATCTCGGTGTGCTGCTGGCTTTTTGGGCGCGTCTTCTTGCCGCGCCCGGTCACGCTGACGCCGCGGTTTCCTTTGCTGAGCGGCATCTCTCCTGGGTTTCTTGGGTGAGAGCCGAGCTCGCAGCAAAGCAACCTGACAACGATGTTGCGTTGGCGTTGGTAACTCTGCTCGAAACCGTGATAGACGACTTTCTTCGCAAACACGTTCGAGTAACGGCTTAAAGCACCGGAATCTCCAACTGACGACCTGCCGTTATGATGTCTGTGACGGCAGGTTGTTTTTCGGTGGTTGCGATCATGCCCAGATGGATTTGTAATGTTGTGCTGATGACGATGCTGGCGGTGCAAAATCCGTCGGCTGCATCGTCCGATGTGTCGAGTCTCGACCGTCGGTTGGCCACAGAAGGCCCGGTGAGACTGGGTATTCTGAGCACAATCGGTGAATTGTCTAGCACAGAAGTTTTCTCCGAGACGGTTCAGGCTTTGAAAAGAGCCTGGGGGCGGAATATTGAACTTTCGTATTACGATCTTGACACGTTGCCGGAGGCCGTTCGTCGCAAACAGCTTGATTTTTTCATCTCCAATGCGGGCACTTTCTCGCATATGCAGACTCAGGGTCTTGCCCGTCATCTGGCTACGCGGAAAATTCGCGAAGCCGATGATCCCAATTTCAGTATGGGCGGCATCTTTTTTGTCCGCAGTGAAAATACGACGATTCGCACGTTCGAAGATATGAAGGGTAAAACGGCGGTGGCCGTTGCGCCCAATGCATTCGGCGGATACCGTGTTCATCTCGGAGAACTGAATGCTCGGGGATATGAACCTGAAACATTCTTTGGCTCGACTACTTTTACCGGATATCCCATGCAGAGCGTCTTTGACGTGATGAAGCAGGGAAGGGCCGATATTGGTATGGTGCGCGCCTGTCTGCTCGAGGAAATGGTGCACAAAGGACTTGTTGGCCGGGACGACTTTCGTGTTATCGGGGCAAAGACGGAACCTCGTTTGCGTTGTCTGACTTCCACCGCGCTGTACCCTGATTGGGTGTTTGCCGCAACGACCGAAGCATTGCCGGAATTGAGCCGAAAGGCTTCGGCAGCTTTGTTTTCAATGCCGGAAGACTCAGCGATGTATTGGAGCATCGCAAGCGACTTCACAAGGATTGACCGTCTTTTCAAGGATCTGAAAATCGATCATTACAGCTACTTGCGCGAGTGGACGTTCAAGCGCTTTTGGCAGGAATACCGATGGGTGGTCCTCGTGGCGCTCGGACTGCTTTTTTTAGGCATATGGCATGCGGTTTTTGTGACTTTGGAAGTGCGGCGAAAGACTGCAAGTCTGCGAGCGGCCATGCAGCAACGGGAAGCCGCGCAAAACGAAGTGTTGCAGACTCAATCCCGACTTCAGGCTCTTGAAAAGGCCAGTTTGGTCGGTATGCTTTCCAACATGGTGGCGCATGAACTCAAACAGCCGCTTGGAGCGATCGCTAATTTCGCAGACGGAATTCGGACGATTACCAAGGGTGAGACCGAACACGGCAAGCCGGGCTCTGCCGGAGAGGCCGGACAGAAGTCCGATACGATGGAGTTGATCGGCATTGCCGCTGATGAGATCATCGGACAGACACAGCGGGCGAGCGCTATCATCGAACGAGTTCGCGGGTACGCCAAGAGCGGGGCAGGCAAACAAATTGAAAAACGGCAATTGCTCAAAGTTGTCAGTGACGCCGTCAGGGATTTTCGGCTGTTGGCCAAGTCGCCCCCGACAATCAACGTGAATGTTCCGCCCAATGCCTATGTACAGGTTGATGCGGTGGAACTTTCTCTTGTCATTTTGAACCTTTTCAAGAACGCTTCTGAAGCGACCCGCCACACGACAGATCCGCAAGTTGACGTCAAACTCGAAAGTAACGGCTCGATGTGGGAGCTGGCCGTTTCCGACAATGGGCCCACGGTTGACGTTTCTATGTTTCAGGATCTGTTTTCACCGAAAACGAGCAGCAAATCCACCGGTTTGGGCGTCGGCCTTGCCATATCGGCCCGCATTATGGAAGGTTGCGGCGGCAGACTGAGAATCGAGCGCAATCAGCCTTTTGGTTTGAAGGCCGTGATGGTTTTGCCGAAAGCATAAAAAATGACGGATAGACACACCAAAATTGACGATTTGCCGGAAGCCCGGGTTAAGGCGGCTTGTCTGGTTCGCATTGTTGATGATGACGAGACGATGCTTAACTCTTACCGTTTCATGCTGGGTGCGGTCGGGTGGCAAGTTAAGTGTTTTCAACAGGCTCGAGCTTTTCTTGACGATCAGAACGATGCGGCAGGTTGCCTTGTTCTGGACGTTCGCATGCCGCAGATGAGCGGATTGGAGCTTCACGCAGAAATGAGAAGACTCGGCGTGACCTTGCCGGTCATCTTTGTGACAGGACACGGTGACGTGGATATGGCTGTGCAGACGATGAAGGACGGTGCAGTTGACTTCATGCTCAAGCCGGTGGTTCCGGATCGCTTGAAAGAAGCCGTTTTGCATTGGTGTCGAGAGGATTGCAAGCGGAGGCTGTCTGAACTTCAGAACAATGCTCTGGAAAGCGACGCTCGTTCGCTGACCGAAAGAGAGCGTGAGGTGGCGCAGCTCGTTGTGCAAGGCCTATCCAACAAAGCGATTGCTGCCAAATTGTCTATCGCGGAACGTACCGTTAAGTTTCATCGAGCGTCGGCTTGTGAGAAGCTCGGCGTCGGCAGTACGGCGCAGTTGATTGCGCGAATGATGTTGCTTAAAGAAAAAGGACTGGTGTAGGCGGCTTTTCTTTATTGGTCCGCTAGTGCGGTATCTCTTTGCTTGCGAGCTTGTTGTTCAAAATTGCTTTTTGTTAGCAGCTTGTACTTCAGACATGAGCAACACTGCAGTTTTTTTCGTCCTTATTACGGCAGGCAAATGTTTGCCTGGGGTTAACCCGAAAGTTACCTCCCGCTCGGATCGGCTCACAAATTAAGATCTTTCCCATTACTCTTGACCTGGGTGCAACACGCAGCTTGAGAATTCTCCGGATCCACGAAGCACAGGAGAATGCTTCGGATATCAGGAACCACCGGAGAACAATATGGACAAGAAAAATCTGTCTCGCCGAGCTTTCTTGCGCACGAGCATTGCCAGCGGCGCATCGCTGGCTGCCGTCGGACTGCACGCGACGCCCGTCGGTATCTATAAGCCCGGTACCTATTCAGCCAAAGCATCAGGGATCGGCGACGTTGTCGTGACGATGACGTTTGACACCAATAAGATCACGGACGTCGTGCTTGACGTTTCGCACGAAACGCCCAACATCGGTCAGGCTGCAGCCAAACAGTTGAAACAATTCATTCTGAAGACTCAGTCGGCTGACATTGACGCCGTTTCCGGCGCCAGCATCACCTCTCAGGCCGTTCACAAGGCCGCCGCCAAGTGCATTGCTCAGGCCAAGGGTGAAATTCCCGTTGAAGTCATCACCAAGACCGAAGTGGCCGATGACGGCGACTGGCTCGGCAAGCCGCCCGAAATTGCGGAAAAAGACATTGTCGATACGATCAAGACGGAAATTCTGGTGATCGGCTGCGGTACCGGCGGTATGTTTGCCGTTGCCGCAGCGGCAGAAGAGGGGGCCAAGGTGATCGGCATCGACCGATTCCCGACCGGCACCGGCATTCGCGACGACTTGGCCGCCATGAATTCCCGCTATCAGAAAAAGCAGGGAACCAAGATCGACAAGTTCGAATTCATTCGCGCCGTGACGATGTACGCTGCCGGCCACCTGCAGCAGGATCTGGTCAAGGTGTGGTGTGACAATTCCGGCGCCACGATCGATTGGTACGGCGACCGTCTGGCCGAGCGCGGCGTGGAACTCTGGCACGAATCGGGCGACAAGGTTGATCCCGCTTACCATCATCACTTCCCGACAGGTCATTCGCCTCGCTGGCGCACGTCCGACGACGGTACGGGTAAGCCGCTTAACGGCAACAAGGTTCTGTTCGACTACTGCGTCAAGAAGGGAGCTCGCTTTGACTACAACACCAAGATGGTTAAGCTTTTGCGCAGGTGTGAGATAAACCCGTCTCAAGTGATGTCGGAGCAGGGCCATTAAGTTTGCAGCCGCAAACGCGAAAGACATCTCTTTTTCAGGTTGCAGCAGCGAAACTAAAAGAGCAGGCGTGAATCGCCGGGTAATCTTGTCAGACACCCGGCGAGTCATTGGCATGTCAACCCAGTTTCTTGAGCGCCATCGCGACGAGCACTTTGACGCCCTTGGAAAGTTGCGCGGTGTCAAATGTCATGTTGCGGGCGTGCAGTCCCGGCGTGCAGCCGGCTCCGAGCCCGAAGTACGCCGCTTTCATGTGAGGCTTGGTCTGCTTGAAGTAGTGGAAGTCCTCTCCGCCGCCACCGCAGTCGGGGGCCAATTTGTCGGCTCCGAGTTCTTCCTTGATCGTCTGCGCCACCTCGGCAACGAGATCTTCGTCGTAAATGGCTGCCGGAATGACGCCGCCCGGGAACTTGATCGTTGCTTTGGCTCCGATGCTTGACGCTGCGCCTTCGATCGCTCGCCGCACTTTCTCGAGAAGATCGTCCATCAGTTCGTTAGTCTGAGCACGCACGTCCAGGACAAGTTTGCCGCGATCGGGAATGATGTTGGAAGCCGAGGACACAGCCGAAATCGAGGTGACTTTGCACGACCAAGTCAGGGCAGGATTCATCTTGATCGCACAGATCGCATTGGTGATCAGCGCTGCGGCTTCCGCGCAGTTGACGCCCAGATGGGGACGCGCCGCGTGAGCCGACTTGCCTTCGATCTCCACGCAGAGGAATGTGCTCGCCGAATGCCGCACCGCGGCGCAGCACGTGCCGGCCGGAATGTCCTGAACAGGCCGAACGTGAAGACCAAGCGCAATATCGACGTCGTCAATCGCGCCGTCTTTCATCACGGCGAGCGCACCTTCGAGCGTTTCTTCGGCCGGCTGAAACAGAATCTTGAGCGTACCTTTTTTGACTTTGTCCGCGAGTTCGGCAGCCGCCGTCAAAACCATGGCGCTGTGGGAGTCGTGACCGCAAGCATGAACGTATTCGATGCTGCCGTCCTCGTTTTTGAAGGGAAGGGCATCCATGTCGGCGCGCAGCATCACAACGGGACCGGGTTCTTTGCCGCGGACAACACCCACGACACCGGTTTTTCCCACGCCACGGGTGACCTCATAGCCCAGTTTTTCGAGTGCATCGGCCAGGTAGGCCCCGGTTTTGAATTCCTTCATGCCGGGTTCGGGCATACGGTGCAGTTCTTTCCAAATTTCGACGACGTCCAATTTGCTCATTTTCGATCCTTTTTTGATGGTGTTGCCTTGTGCAGGCACGCCTTCCATAGTCTTCGGGTGATAAGCCTAACGCCGATTACTGTTTTGTCTGTAGGGCATAGCACCTAGCGAAATACGGATTTGCTCAAAGGCTTGTCGATTTTGCCTTACGCATTCAAGGCGCTGTTCTAGGATTCGTTAAGGTAACAAACCACCCCAAAGGAAAATCATGGATAACAAACCGTCTCCTCAGTTAAAAGAGGAAAAGAAAGTCGGCATCGGAGCGTATATCGCTTTGATCTTTGCCATCGTCATCTTTTCCGGCGTTTTCTATCAAATGCCTGAAGCGCGCAAGTGGTTGAGCGCTTTTGACTTTACGACCCTGATCGGCAAGTTCGGTGTGATCGGTGACTCCAAGAGCAACTACATCGGTTCGGGCGGCTTGTCGGCTCGTGCTGCTTTTTTGTTTGCTCTGTCGCTTATTCCCAGCGTGATGCTTGCCATGGGGCTCATTGAAGTGCTTGCGCACTATGGAGCTCTGCGTGCCGCTCAGGTACTCATGACGCCGCTTTTAAAGCCCTTGTTGGGACTTCCCGGCTTTACGGCGCTTGCCATGATCACCGATCTGCAGAGCACGGACGGCGGTGCGGCTCTTACCCGCGGTATGTACGACAGCGGTCAACTCAGCAAAAAAGGACTGGTGACCATGTCCGCATGGCAGTACGCAGGAGCCGGATGCGTCAACAACTACTACGCCATTGTTTCCGCACTGTTTTTCCTGTTCGTGTGTCCGGTATGGATTCCGATGCTCATCATTTTTATTTTGAAGTTCGTGGGCGGCATTTTTACCCGCTTTGTTCTGAGCACCGTTTACAAGAAGGATTTCGAAAATGAGTAACGAAGCCGCCAAGACCACCTCGAACAATCCCTTCGACATTTTTATCGTCGGTCTCAAGAAGGGTCTCAACATCGGGCTTTACAGCCTGCTTCCGAATGTGGTGATGGCGTTTGTGCTCACCTACATTCTGCAGCTGTGGGGCGTGATGGATTTTCTCGGACGCACCTGCGGCGGGATCATGGGAATTTTCGATTTGCCCGGACAGGCCATCACGGTGTTGCTTGCGACCTGGATGTCGTGCGGCGCCGGCGTCGGTGGGGCAGCCAGCCTTGCTTCGAGCGGCGTTCTCAATGGCCACGACGTAACCATCATGGCTCCCGCTTTGATCCTGATGGCCTCTCAGATTCAGTACATGGGTCGACTTCTCGGCGTGGCAGACGTCCCGAAAAAGTACTGGCCGCTGTTGATGCTCAACAGTCTGTTGATGGCTTTCATCGGCATGCTCCTGATGCGGTTTTTCGTCTGAGTAGTCGCAACGGAGATAAGGCGGCCGGTCAAACAGCTGCCTGCCCAAGGCGCTCTTTTGAGATTCGCGGTTATGCGCGGTTTCGGAGAGCGCCTTTATTTGCGGGCCTACGGACACAGATTGAGACGTTTCGAGAACGTAATAACGAAAAATCGCGAATTTTCGTTATTACACTATACGAAACATAGAGAATGCTGCTGTAGCCCAAACAAAAATGCCGGTAACGCAAGCATTACCGGCGAAGCGTCCCTCTTTGTATGCATGCTCAACGAATCGAACAGAGGTCTTCGGGAACTATCAATGCCACTGTAGACACGTTCCAGTAATCCGCAAGCATTAACTTATAGCAGCTTTAGTCACCAGCTCAGTCCTTAATCTCGCAATACTTCAGAATCGCATCGAGCTTTGAGAACAGACATTTCGTCAGTAGCTCATAGTCGCCTCGATTGAGCAGCGAGAACCAATACGGATCTTCCAGACTGTACGGCACATCGGCTTTACAGTCGATCGTTTCGCCATTCTTGCCTTCGCGCATCCATGCCCAGTGACCGGAACATTGATGATCACCGCAGCCAAAGAGCGTTTTCATCATGTCTGACAAACTTTCCGCAAGTTCCGGCTCATCGGCAAAGAATCCGCCGTTTGTGAGGCACACTCCCCAGCAAAAGCCTTCTGCCTTTCCGCGGGCGTTGGGTTGGCAGACAAAGGATAGACCCCATTTCTTGGAGACCGTGAAAAGAAAGCGCAAGGTGAATTTTTCAGGGTTCTCGGGCGACACGACATGGGTGTCGCAGTCGACCTCGAATTTGTATCGATCGCGGCAGGCATCCGTTACCGAGAGCACGAATCGCTGCCAGTTACGCTCAACCAAATCGGCGTAGGCCTCTGAAATGCAGGCTGCCGCCGTAACGTTTTCCGGAGATCGCAAAAGTTCGTAGAGCTTGCGTTTGCGGCCGGCCTGCGTGTCGGCACCGTTGGTGAGCAGGTATCGAGCGAAGGCTTTGACGAACCAGCGCACGTCAGGAACGTCAATTTTTTCAACAGTCTGCACCAGCATGTCGGCAAAATCCACGATCGAATACCGAACGATGTCTGCGCCTTCGCCGTTCGTACGCCATGGGCAGTCCGAGTCGTCGAAGTCCGCAATCAAAACGGCTTTACCGCGCTGAAGTTTGATGTCCAGGGACGGGATTGAATCATCTGCGTTCGACGCCTTGGCTGTATCCGTAGGAGTACAGCGGACGATGACAAGTCCGTTGTTGAAGGCTCGGGGTTCAACGTCCTGAGGCTTCGTTGTCTCGGTAAGGTAAATCGATGTTTTGTCAGTAAGCGGCGGAACCTTGACGGAAAGGGCAAGGCCCGTAGCTTCAAGGTGCCTTGAGAGATCCTCGCTAAATGCATCCAGAAAAAGCATCGATTGTCCGTGCGAGGCTTTGGGATTGAGAAGAAACGCGATCACGGACGCTACGGATAGCAGCGTGGGCTTGAAAAACGACAGCGGAGAGAAGGGGGGATTGACAGCGTCCTCTTTGACGGTTGCAACGTCTTTCCGGTTGGTCAGAAGTGCGGTAGCCGATTCAAGCAGTTCCTGTGCTGCCGCTTGTTTGGGTATTGATGTCGTGTCGGTCCGTTTGGACATGGTGTTGTGTTTCAGTCGAAATATTCTTCAGGACTCGGAATGCGGCCGCCGTGTTTTTCCTTGTAGAGCTCGAGCGGATATAAGTAGCACTGCCAGCGTTCATCGAGTGATTTTCCTTCGGGGTCTCCCAGCGGCTTTCGAATTTCTTTTGATCTTCCGGCGCAAATTCCAGAAAGATCGAACCGTCATAGGGCATCGTGATGAAGCCGCTGTCCGAGTCGTAGGCAAAGATCGGTCCCACCTTGGTCTCGGGGAGGTTTTCTTTGATCCACTTCAGAAGTTCTCGGCGTCCCGGGATGGCTTCGTAATCCTGAACGTCGGGCAATCCCAGCGGCCCTTTTTTGACTTGCGAAAACGTGACAAAGTAGAGGTCGCGTTGCTTTTCATAGAAGTAGGACGTGAAGTTGTGTACGAACATGGGCATGGTGTGTTGTTCCTATCTGTTCGGCATGGATTGAGTCGATTGGTTATTCGTCGTTGTCGAGCGTGGTCTGAGGTTGCTCGGTCTCGGTTTTTTCAGTGACACACTCAATCCAATTGCCCAGCGTCTCAAGCACGGCAGGCAGAACGGTCGTTGCATTGCCTCTTACAAACTTCGTGAAGTGTCCGACAGAGTCGTTATCGGTCGAAAGCGGCTGAAATCCGTCCAAAGGGGCATCTTTGGCAATGAGAATGCGAGTGCGGCAATTACGGCGTCGGGCTTCGGTCACAAAGCCTGCAGCCGGATAGACCATGCCGGAGGTTCCGACGGCAAGAAACACATCGGCTCGGCGCAAGACGCCGGGCATCCAATCGAGACCGTGCGGCTGTTCACCGAAAAGCACCACATCGGAGCGAACGGACCAGCCGGAGGCTTTGCAGGCAGGGCACACATTTCCTTCCTTGTAGAGTCCCATGCGAGGGAAAGTTGCTCCGCATTCCGTGCAGCGGCTCGTCAGAAACGATCCGTGCAGGTGAAAGACACCCGCGTCGCCCGCTTCTTCGCACAGCGTGTCGATGTTTTGCGTAATGTGGATGATGTCGGCCTTGTTGCGCCACTTTTTCTTGAATTCGGCAATTGAGATGTGCGCGGCGTTGGGTTTGGCCTGATCGTAGGCTTCAATGCGGCGGTTGATCGAATCAAACACGAGCTGAGGGCGATGCTTCATGTCGACGGAATCCATACTGTCCGTGCGATTCCAGTTGTTGTCGGCATTGCGGTATGTGGGAATGCCGCTTTCGGCCGAAAGTCCGGCGCCCGAAAGGATCACAATGAGGGGCCGTTCGCCCTTGATTTGCATCGATTTGATGCGGAGGTCGGAAAAAGAGAAGGCTGACATGTTGGTTGCTCACTTAAGTTGTACAAATTTGTTGTAGAAGGCTTTGAGTTGGTCGGCCACTGTGCTGTCCTCGTCGAAACTTGCAATTGCAGCGAGCGGATCGGCATGTGTGTCTGACAGCAGTCGATCATGCACCGCTTGATGGCGCAGACCTTCTGCCCAGGAATGAATGGATCGGCGGCTCCATTGAACGTCGTGAAGCTTGTCCGAAAACCTGACCTTGCGGATGTCGAAGAGCTTTCCGAATCGTGCGGCAATCGAAGCCATCAGGCGGTCAACGGAACCTTTGACGCCGTTTCGGCTTCGTTCGATACGGACGAAGAATTCCGTATGGTCACCAAGGTTGTCGGGATAGCTGCCGGTGGTCAGCCACATGTAACGAAGGATGCGGCGAAGCAGTTCGACAACCGGTTGTGCGTCTTTGGCAGAAAGATTCGTAAGAGCTCTGATTTGCCAAACCCAGGTGCGCTCCGGGATCAAATCATCTGTCAGGTGAGCCTTGTCGATGGCGTTTTCAACGGAAGCGACCAGGTCGTCGGCCGTGGTGTCGACCGCGTTTTTTTCGAGTTCTCGTGCAATGGCAAGAAGGTTTTGCAGATACGGCTTGCTGACGGTGTTAGGAATATCGGTGCTCATCGAACGGCAGCAGTGCTCATTGGCGACGGTGAGGAACACCGAGAGAATGGAGCGGGCTCGAGCAGGGGCTTTGGAAATGGCGGTACCGATTGTCGTCGCCGAAAGCTGATCTGAAGAAGTTTGATAGCTTAAATGAATTAAGAAGACCTCCCAAAGGTTGGAAGCCGCATCAATATCTGCGATCAGATAGTTCGGAGCCAGGCAAAGCGCTTCTTTGCGAGGCAAGGTCCACAGGATTGCAGCGAGCTGATCGTCCTGCGAAAAACCTTTGAATTGAAGACGGTTGATGGCTTCAAGAACAAGCCCAGCCGAGATTTGTCCGAAGCTGCTCGACTGCGTTGGTAGGCTATCAATCGCCAGATGCAGTGCTTCTTTTAAAGAAGCCGGTGTGTCGTGCGTACTGGAGGAGGATTCAGTCATGTTGCCACCATAGAAAAGAGGTCTTTCGATGGTGGTATTGTGGATGATAGTGCGTCAACAACTGACGCACAAGAAACTGTAAATGGGACGTGGGCGCGGAATTTTGAATCTCTATAAAAAAGCCCGGATTACAAGGAGCCAGCCCGAGAGCCAGCACAATCAGCCAGCTTCTGAGTTGTGTGCTCATAATTTCCTCCCTGTAATGAGCATCGTTAATCAACAGGAGAAGGCTAATTGAAATAATTACTTACGTTTAGCAAAATTCAGACAAAGACTGCGACAACACAAATTGACTAGCCGATATGCCTTATAGGAATAACGCTAAGTCGGCCAAAGATGGATCGGGTTGGTTATGGCGCAAATGAATAGCGCATGTAAACGAATGTCCGTGATTATTCCTGTGTCAACGTAACAGCAAAGAAAAATCGCAAACAAGCAAGGTCTAGATAAAATTTTCCATAAGCTACGGGTTTTGTTGCTGAAAAAAGCTAAAAAAGATACTTACAGCCCATAAAATCCCAGACTCAGGAGAAAAACATGTCGACCTTCATGCTCGGTCGCCGCGACTTCTTGAAAGCTGCGGCAGCGGGCGGTTTTGTGCTGACGCCTGTTGCACAAGCTGTATCCGCGGCAATTGACAACCTAGAAGAAACCAAGTGGTGTGCTTGCGTGATCAATTGCGGGCAACGTTGCCCGGTGCGCTGCATTACCAAAAACGGGCAAGTGATTCGCATTGAGACGGACAATACCTCACCGGACAATCCGGCCGGTCCTCGTCAGATTCGGGCTTGCCAGCGCGGTCGCTCCATGCGCGAGCGCATCTATTCGCCCGATCGCCTGAAGTACCCGATGAAACGCGTCGGCAAACGCGGCGAAGGCAAATTTGAGCGCATCTCTTGGGACGAAGCTACCGACATCATCGCCAAGCAGTGGAAGCGCATCCTCGACAAGTACGGTCCCGAATCCGTCTATTGGCAGTATTGCTCCGGTCAGCAGTCCATCGTGAGCTCCCGCCGCGCTTGGCAGCGTCTTATGAATTTGAACGGCGGCTATCTGAAGTACTACGGCTCGTATTCCAATGCGCAGCTGCAGGAATCCTTCCCGCTCACCTACGGCAGCCGTGCCGCCTCGTTGCCGTCTGAAATCGCCAATGCTTCTTTGTACGTGCTCTTTGGCAACAATTTCTCGTCGACTCGACCTTCGGGCAGCGGCAAAGGTTATCAGATTGACGCGGCCATGGATCGCAAGCGTCCGCGTACCATCGTCATTGACCCGTGCTACACCGACACGGCCGCCACGCATGCCGATCAGTGGATTCCGATCCGTCCCGGCACCGACGCGGCTCTGGTCGGCGCGCTGGCCTATGAGTTCATCCGCAACGGTTGGATTGACCAAAAGTTCCTGGATACATATTGCGTCGGCTTTGATGCAAAGACGCTGCCCGCATCGGCTCCGAAGGGCAGTGATTACCGCAGCTACATTTTGGGTGAAGGTCCGGACCGTACGCCCAAGACACCTGAATGGGCCTCCCGCATCACCGGCATTCCCGTTGAGACTATCAAGACGCTTGCAAAAGAACTCGGCACGACCAAACCCGTTTTCGTTTCCCAGGGTTGGGGGCCGCAGCGTCAAGCCAACGGCGAAGAGACGGCTCGCGCCATCGCCATGGTCCCGATTTTGCTCGGCCAGGTCGGTTTGCCCGGTACCAATTCGGGCGAACACGAAGGCAATACGCCGTTCCCGGCCGTCTATCTGCCCGTGTTCAAGAATCCGGTCAAGGCTTCCATTCCGGTCTTTATGTGGACGGACGCCATTCTGCGCGGCACAGAAATGTCGCGCACGACCGACGGCGTCAAGGGTGTTGAGAAGCTTTCGACCAACATCAAGATGATCGTCAACTCAGGCGGCAATACGCTCATCAACCAGCACGGCGACAGCAACTGGACGCATAAGATTCTTCAGGATGAATCCAAGGTCGAGTTCATTATCGTGTGCGACAACATGATGACGCCTTCGTGCCGGTACGCCGATGTTCTTTTGCCAGATACGCTCGGTCCCGAAACCGACGATATGGCAACGCTCGGCGGCAGCCATGGAGACACCACCGTGATGCTCGCCATTCAGAAGGCCGTCGAACCGCAGTTCGAACAGAAGTCGAGCTTTGAAATCTGTCGTCTGATCGCCGCCAAGATGGGCATCGAGGAAAAGTTCACCGAAGGCCGCTCCCAGTTCGAATGGGTGAAGTGGTGCTACGAAGAGTCACGCAAGAAGATTCCCGGCTTGCCTGATTTTGAGACGTTCTGGAAGCAGGGTATGGCCAAGCTTTGGGGCGTTCGCAAGGATCCCATCGCATTGGAAGCCTTCCGCAAGGATCCCGTCAAGAACAAGCTCAAGACGCCGTCGGGCAAGATCGAAATCTATTCCGAACAGCTCGCAAAACGCGTTGCCGACTGGAAACTGCCCAAGGGTGATGTCATTTCGCCGATCCCGGTGTTCTGGCGCAGCTGGGAAATGCCGGGCGACGCTCTGCAGAAGAAATATCCGTTGCAATGCTTCGGTTTCCACGGTCACGGACGTATTCACTCTACTTTCCACAATTTGCCGCAGCTCAGAAGCATTCATCCCGACAGCGTCTGGATCAATACGATTGATGCCGCTCAGCGCAAGATCAAGGAAGGGGATTTGGTCGAGATCTTCAACGATCGCGGCATCGTGCGGCTGCCCGCACGCGTGACCTCCCGCATCATGCCCGGCGTTGTCACCATGCCTCAGGGTGCCTGGTACAAGCCCGTCGAAATCAACGGCAAACGCGTCGATATCGGCGGCAACATCAACACGCTTACGCACCATCGTCCGAGCCCGCTTGCCAAAGGCAATGCGCAGCACACGATTCTCGTAGATGTTCGCAAGGCAGCTTAAGGAGGAAAGAAAATGGCACAAAAAGGTTTTTTCATTGATGTGTCCAAATGCACCGGCTGCCGCACGTGTCAGGTGGCTTGTTCCGATTTGAACAACACGCCCGTCGGTCTGCATCTTCGTCGCGTGATGGAAGTCGAAGGCGGTACCTGGAAAAAGACGCCCGAAGGACTCTGGAAACAGGATGTCTTTGCATACTACGTCAGCATAGGCTGTAATCAGTGCGCGGATCCCGCCTGCGTAAAGGTTTGTCCGACAAAGGCACACTTCAAGCGCGCCGAGGACGGCTTGGTCGTGATTGATCGTGCCAAGTGTATCGGCTGCGGCATGTGTGCCAAAGCTTGTCCATACGGTGTGCCCCGTCTGGACGAAAAGGCGCACAAGATGCTCAAGTGCGACGGTTGTGTGGCTCGTACCTCCAAGGGAGAAAACCCGGTTTGCGTTGAGAGCTGCCCGGAACGCGCAATTGTCTTCGGTGATATTGAGGAGTTGCGTCGCAAGTTCGGCAAGGTCGATGCGATCGCTCCGCTTCCGACCGGTGACAAGACACATCCGAGTTTGGTCATCAAAGCTCCGTCTCACGCCAAACCCAGCGGAACCCCCGTGACGGTACGCGGCGCCTAAGTCTGGAACTTTTCGGCTCTGTCAGCTTTGTGCTGACGGAGCCGATCGCCAAGTTCGGGCTCAATCTGAATGCTCAAATACAAACGCTCTTCGACCTCAATGACCGAAGAGCGTTTAGTTTCAGTGATTCAAAATCAATCTGGGTTTCTATTCTTTCTTCTTCCAGTTGTTCCCAAACGTATGCTGTTCCGTCTCCACAAAGCCGCGGTGGCCGTGGACGGTGCAGGAGTTCAGGGCCTTCTCAAGCTGAGCGAACTCTTCGTCCGTAAGCGAGACGTCGGCGGCACCGAGGTTCTCAAGAATTCGTTCCAGATTCTTGGAGCCGGGGATCGGTACCACATTTGGATACTTGTGAAGCATCCAGGCCAGCGAAATCTGCGCATTGGTGGCGTTCTTGCGCTTGGAAAAGTCGGCAAGCACATCAAGAATCGGTTGGTTGGCCGCAATATTTTCCTTTTTGAGCTGCGGAACGAACTTGCGCACGTCGTCGACTTCCTCGAACTTGGTGTCGACCGTTACTTTGCCCGACAGGAAGCCGCTCGCAATCGGAGAGAAGGGAACGAAGCCGATGTTGTGGCTAACGCAGTAGGGGATGACTTCAGCTTCGCAGCCGCGCTCAACCATGGAGTAGATGTTTTGAACCGCGGAAACGGGCGTCACAGCGTGGGCTTTGGCAAGCGTTTCGACATCGACCTGCGATAGACCCCAGCCTCGAATCAGACCTTCTTCGATCAATCGACCCATAGCGGCGGCCACTTCCTCAAACGACACCTCCTCGTTGATGCGGTGCAGGTAGTAGAGGTCAACGTAGTCCGTCGCCAGACGCTTCATTGACGCAACGAGATGCGCTTTGACGGCGTCGTACACACTTGGGCTAGTCGCCACTTCATCGGGACGCAGGTGCAGTTTCGTGGCGAGCACCACTTCCTTGCGTACGGAGCCAAGAGCCTTGCCGACGAGTTCTTCGTTGTGACCGGGATAAAACACCACGTCACCGTAGACCTCGGCCGTATCAAAGAAGTTGCAACCTGCTTCAAAAGCCTTGCGCATCGCGTTGATGCTGTAGTCGGCTTCCGGCACCTTGCCGTATCCGTGAGAAAAGCCCATGCAGCCGACACCGATGGCCGATACTTCCAGATTGCCCAGTTTCCTTTTTTGCATCTTTGTCTTCCTTGTTCTGTGACCTTTGCGGACTCAATGAGGCCGCAAGGAATGTGACTTTTGATGCGTTGGATTATGACTGTAGACGTGATAAAGCGCCTGCCACAGGTTGGGGCAAAAATTTCACTTTTCGGAGATGATCGAAAAAAGACGGATGAGTATATCCATGCATAAAAAAGGACACCTCTCAATAGTCCAAGTTCAATCGGCCTTCCAGAAGAGACTTTTCCACATCCACGGCTGCTCAGTCTACGAAATGGGCCGTAGGCCGCGGTTGTGGGAAAGTCAGGCCGAGATGCGGAGACTCTGAGTTTAGTCTCGTTTCAGTTCCGGCGTCTCCGGAAGTTCCGAATCCATCATGTCCATGGGCCAACGCTGTTGAATAACTGTTTCCCGTAGGAACATATTCACAGCGTCTTGCAACGTGATGCCAATGTCAGTACAGACCTTTTCAGCTTGAGCAAGTACGTCGGAATCAATTTCGACGGTGAGAGTATCCAAAGGTGCAATCATTGAAATATTATTGATTAACAGTGTGAATCAGTGGGTTTTCTGCAGAGATCATCGGCTAATCGATAGGCGAAGTCTATATTGCATCATCAAATAGTCCGCACAAGTACACCGTTGGCCGCTTTTCGTACCCGCGTCTTGCCGTTACTCATGCGTATTGCCACCTGATCGCCGCTAAACGAAATGTCGACCGCATCTTTAGGCTCGAGCGTACGAAGCAGAACTCCGTTGATGCGGCGAATTTCTGCCTTGCCGCTGGCATAGACAATGCCGACAAGTTCTTGGTTGGAATTCATCGAAACGCTCACAACGTTCGACGAACCCATGGTGCGCACAAGACTGCCGTTGTCGTTGCGCAGTTCAGCTTTGCCGTTTCGGATGGTGATAAGCATTTTTGATTCCTTACTGAAAAAGTCTCAATTGTCTTTCTTAGTCGATTGTAGGCCTTTGCCAAAGGCAGGGAAGAACGTTTCGAAAGCCTCTTGGATGACCCGATAGACCTTGACCTCTAGCTCGGCCTTTACGTCGTCTCCATTTTTATCCGTGTACTTTTCGGGCGTCACAAACACTTTATGAAGTTTTTTCATGTAATGGTCGAACACGTCTTCATAACATTTCACCCGATCGGTCGGTGTCATGGGCACCAAGTTGATCTTGAAAAATCGCACATGCGCAAGGTTCATCAACAAGCTCGGCTGCCCGGTTTCGTTTAAAAGTGCCGAGATCAGATGTTGCGTGATCGCGGCAAGAATTTTTGTCTGACATTTCGCAGCCAGGCCTTTGCCTTGAGCCACTGCCTCGGGCTTGGGAGCCCGACTGTCCGAAAGAAGCAGTTGCCATCCCTTGCCAGTTTGGACGACAAAGTAGGCGGGCAGATCCTCGAACAAATCCGTGTTCTCAGAAGCGACACAAGCAAACGATCCGCAGAATTTCGAGTAGAGCGGCACGCAGAACTGAATGTCATCGTTCTGAAGGAAGCGGCTTTTTGCCCTCGGACTTGGTACAAGAAGTGAAGTTCGGTTTAGAAGCCGATCGGTTGCCAACTCGGCGTTTTGAAACGAGAACGTCATTGGTTTCCATTTCTTAGGCAACGACCCGTTGCGGGCACGTTCCACCAACGTTTCAAGCGTCAGTCTGCCTTCAAGAACCGTCATGACGAGGCTGAAGGCGTGCCGACGTGAATAAACGCTATGAAAGGGTAGCTTTTCCCAAACAAACTCGGCCATTCGAGCAATGGTTCGGACGTGCAACCGCATCTGCAGCTGCGGACGGTTGTTTCGTCTTAGGCCGAATCGCTGCAGCGGATCCCAATTGTCAACGAGCGTGAACATCGGATGCTCGCCCATGCGCATGAGTTCAGCTCTAGCCGAGGCGTAGAAAACCGGTGAGGCTCCCGTGAAAATATGACGCATTGAGATAAAGAAATTGAGAGGCAGTCCGTTTGCGCCGCAGAGTTCGTGGTAGAAGCGAAATCGGTTCGGGCGAACAATGCAGTACCGTTCCTGTCGGAGGGCGTCAGGCGCAATCGGCACTCCGATAGGCAGAGAGGCGACGTGCTCCCGCACAAAATCGCGCAGCTGCAACGGGTAGAAGAACGTTCTTTCCTTGTGTCCAATCATGACCGCTCCTTAAACGTGCTTCTCATTGCTCGGAAAGAAATGCCCGAAAGCTTCACGCATCACGTCGTACATCTTCTCGAAGTTTTCCTTTTCCTTGGGGTCGCGGATTCGGCGGCCATGCGGCGGGATAAGGAGTTTTGCGATGCTCTCTTTGTAATGGGCAAGCATGTCTTCGTAAACGGCGAGGGTCGACACGTCGGATGTCGGCACGGGCCGGACGTCAAAAAAACGTTCCTGTCCAAGATTTTGCAAAGCAAACGTTTTTCCGGTTTGATGCAGTAGGATTTCCAGAAGATGCGCTTTGGCCTTGTCGCAGATTTTCTTTTCGAAGTTTTCGATGCGACCTTTGCCGAAAGCCACGAACTCGGGCTTGTCGTCTCGTATGTCGGAAAAGTACAGTTTCCAGCCGTTAGACGTCTGAAGAACAAAGTACGCGGGGCGATGTTTCAAAACTTCCGGGTCATGCGGGGCAACGCAAGCGAGCGTTCCCACAGCTTGCTTAAAAAGGGGGAAGCAGTGCGTGACGCCGGTCGGATTCTTGAAGCGGCTGCGCATGACCGGCGTTGTCTTTATGAGGGACGATTCTGCTAAGAGTTGCTCGATGTTCGGCTTGAGTTCATTGAAGACGAAAGAGGCCGGCTTAAGGCGCTCAGGCAGCATCCCGTTGCGGGCTCGTGCTACGAGCGACTCGATGGCAAGTCTGCCTTCAAGCAAGGTCATGATCACGCTGAAAGCGTAAGCACGAAACGATTTGTCCTGGCCGGCGACGCGTTCCCATACCCAACAAGCCATGCGGTTGACGTCCTTGACGGAAAAGTCTCGGAAAAGCTCTCGGTCGGTTTCGGGCATCCTGCAAATGCCGTTGAGGAGCTTGAACAACGGATGGCGGTGGTTCTTGAGCAACTTCGCCTTGGCCTCAGCGTAGCGTTCAGGCGAGTCCTTTTTGAACACGTGCGTTGTTGCGATACGAAATTCCAGAGGCGAACCGTCGGCACTACACAATTCATAGGAATATTGATAAAAGTTGACCGACAGAAAGAAACAGCTCGCCGGAATTTCGCCATAGGGGACAGGACGTCCGGGTTCGAGATCGACTGCATGTTGGCGTAGATAAGTCTCGATCTGCGAACCGTAGAACACGTCGAGGCCAGTGCTTAAAGATAAACTCCAGCGTTCTTTGTGTTTGAGTGCGGTCATAGACGAGTCTCCTGAGGATTTTCAATGCGAATGACCTCGCCGTGCACGTCTTCTTCAGGGGTGACATCCGTACTCAGTACCCAAACAAGCGGGCAGGGAACCTGGTTCTCGGACGGGAAATCCGTATAGCCGTCGGTAAACGTCACGCAGACGTCGGCTTCGATTTCTTTCTTTGCGATCCAATCCATGATGGCAGACATATACGTGCCGCCGTGCCAAAGGTTTTTGCGAGGTTCAAGCGGCTCGTCTTCCTCGAATCTGTCTACGGCTTCCACACGGGTCGTGCAGTAGACGACGTAAACCTTGCGGGGCCTACAAAGCTCAAAAATGCGCTGACAATGGCCGAGGTACGCGGCAATTTCTTTGTCGGAAATTGAACCAGAGACGTCGATGCCAATCACGACCGTTCCTAAGAACGGGAAACGTTCGCGCCTCGGCAGATAGGCGATATTCAGACGCCGTTTGTCCGGACGGCTCCAGTTGTAGCGCTGATTGGCCTTGCTTACCATGTAGCGTTCAAGAAGCTCGTACCAGGGAAGGTTTGACTCAAGCATCGAAGCGACGTAACGACCGAGTGCGCCGCTCATGTTCCCGCAGGTCCTGGCAGTAGTGAGCGCCTGACCGATTTCAATCTTTCCGGCTTCGATTTGCTCTTTGATTTCCTCCGGTGTCATTTGTCGGACCTTCGCGGGAAGGTCACGGATGGAAAGATGCCCATTTACGGGAGAAGAGCCGATGGAGACGCCGCTCATAATTTCGGATGCATCGTCTTTCACGCCGGACTCTGGCGCATCCGGAAAAAGGGGCAATGTTTGGCCTTGGCCGTTCGAGGAAGAAGGCATTTTCCGGGTTTTCAACTTGGGAGCGATTTCGTTATAAATCGACTCCGACGTGCGATACTGAGCACCTTCCATGCGGATGCCGCCATCGATGAATGCACCCACGTCTTCTGCAATCAGAGTTTCGTTGATGACGGCGTCGCAAGCGATGTTGTAGATCACAGGATCTCGGTCACCGCGTCGCGCAATATGCGCAAAGACGACGTGCATCACCTCGTGGGCGAGTAAGAACTCAAGCTGCGGCGCAGAGCACTTCTTCACAAACTCCGGATTGAGCAAGATGGTGCGATCGAGCGTCACGGCCGCCGTCTCGACAGACTCCGAGATCAGGACATCATGCCGATAGAGAAGGCTTCCGAAAAACGGATGACGTAAGAGTAGTCCCACGGCGGCTTTGCTGATCTTCCTGCGCGCATCCTCGTTGGTTTCAAACATTTTTCAACTCCTTGCGCCGTCAGATCAAAAGACCGCCCTCGAGTAGAAACCGAGCTACCACCGTGCCGTAGAGGTTGTTGCCTTCACGGGTTTTGGCAGACGTAAAGGCCTTTCGGTTGGCCGAGAGGTACATCTTGGCGGCGGCCACGGTCATTTCGGGTTTCAGGCGCATGGTGTACTTCCAGATCGCCTCGGCGTTGTGAGCGGTCAGAACGGAACTCAACTTTGCTATCGTCGCCCATTGCACGTCGTTGCCTTCCGGAATCAATCCGCCGTCCGGATCGCTGATGATCTTGGAGGCGTCCGGCAGGCGCTTCATGATTTTCAAAAAGCCCACGTATTCGGCGGCAGCGCCGTCGCCAACAGAACCTGCGACGTGTTCCATAAAAATTGAGCTTTTCTTTTCAATTGATTCGGGGATCAAAGCGACGGATGCCCAGGAGCGCGGCGTCGGATTCTTGCTGCGTTTGGGGTTGAAGTCGGAGAGCAGATTCGGGCGAAAGCGCAGAAAAGCCTGAAGCTTTACGGGAATGTCGTTTTTCTGCGCCCACTCGAGCCAATCGTCGAGGTTTTCGGTGAACTCAATCTCGCGCATGCGATTGGCAAGTTTCGTACTCAGGCGGTTGGCGCCCGAACGATCTTCGGTTCGGTTTCCTGTAGCAATAATGAAGAGTTCATCCGACAAATGCAGTTGCCCGGCGCAGCGATCGAGCACCACGCGGCAGAGCGGGTTTTGCATGTTCATGTCGGCGTCGCTCAGTTCTTCGAGAATGAGTACGCAGGGACCCACGCCCTGACGCAGGGCCCAGAACTCTTCGGGCGGAAGCCACTTGGTGCAATCACCGTTAAATTGCGGCAACCCCAGTACGTCACAGGGCTCTCGCAAGGAAGGATTAAATTCGATGATGCGCTCAGCAGGAATCTCGTGGGTTGCGGCAAGTTCCTGAGCGATTTCACGTGCGCAGGAACTTTTTCCACCGCCGGGCTTGCCGACGATGAACGGTACGACTTCGTTCGTGGTCTTGAATTGCTCGAGGATGGAAGATTTCAGGTCGGAGAATTTCATAATGACAGGCTTACGTGTCGATTGTTGGTAAGTGACATTGTGAAACCCTATGCGTCAATTTCTGACGCATATGAATGTTCTCGATTCGTCAGAAAAACATATGGGATAGGCGGCAGCGAAAACAAAAAAAGAGGCCGATCCAAAGACCGGCCGTAAGTGGTTTCAAGGAGGTTGAAATCAGATAGGTGGCGTTGAAAGAGTGTCAGCGTTTTTGGCCTGTGACGTTCTCAATTTCGCTAAGCAGGTTTTCGAGCTCGACAACGACCGGCACGTTTCGCTCGCGGTAGACGGCAAGAAGCTCCTTGTAGTACCAGAGAACCATCTTTTTCTTATCGGTGCGCTCAAAGTCTTGCCGGATGAAACGATCGAAGACCACTTCGCCCAATTGTTTGGCGTCGGCAAGAATGCTTGCGAGGTTGTGCCATTTGTCGGCGGCGCTGATGAGAAGCACTTCATCCGCAGCCGAACGCAGATTGGCGATGTACTTTTCTTTGCGTTCGATCCATGCGCCTTTGGGCTGACCTCGCTGCGGTGCCGCGTCCGAACATGCCATGACGAGATCAAGAACATGTTTGCCAAAGTGTTCTTCAATGACAGGCTTGTACTGCGCACCGCCGTCTTCGACAACATCGTGCAGAAGCGCCGCAATGAATTGGTCTTCCGAGCCGCCCCAAACGGCTACCTGAGCGGCTACGGCCATGGGATGGCTGATGTACGGAATGTCGGTGGATTTGCGCTTTTGCTTTTCGTGTACGAGAGCGGCGAGAGCAAAGGCGGCGCTGATACGGGTCGTGGAGTACATGGTGTCTTTTGTTTGCGATGTAGCTGAAAATCTGGTGCAGAAACGAAAGTTAATTTCGTCCGACGCCTCAAAGTTAAAGCCTCTTGCGTCTATCACTGTCGCTGGCAGTCATGACCGGAATCTGCGCTCGAACGAAGCAAGAACATTGCGCAGGTTGTCGTCCAGGTATCGAGTAGCTGATTGAGCGATCTCATCCGGTATGCCGTAATAAGCGTCGGCAATACTTGCCGCAATGGCACATAACGTATCACTGTCTCCGCCGAGACTCACCGCATTTCGCACGGTGTCTTCAAAGGATGTCGACTCGAAAAAGCACTGCAAGGCCTGAGGCACGGAGTTCTGGCAGGTGTTAAGCATCTTGCCGCGATAGTAAGTCGGTCGAATTTCGTCGAGCGTAAACGAGAGGTCGTAGAAGTGACGCTCCATGAAGGTTTTAATGGCGGCCTTGTCGTGACCGGTGCGTCCAAGGAAAACGCAGGCGGCTACCGCTCGCGCACCGTTAAGACCCTCCGGATGGTTGTGTGTCACTGCCGTGACAGCGTCGGCAAGAGCGAGGACTTCATCGAGCGTGTGTCCCGCGAAGCCGCACCCGCTCACGCGCATCGCCGAGCCGTTACCGCAGCTAAAGTAGGGTATTCGGACTTCGGCAATGCGCCAGCGGTTGAACTGACTGCCGTAGCTGAGCTTCCAATAGGTATTAGCAAAATCTGCAAGGTGTTTGTCTGCAGCTGCGGCGAGATGGTCAACTTGACCGTCGGTGTCCAAAAGTGCTTGGCAGACGGCTAGCGTCAGAACGGTGTCGTCCGAGTAGAAGCAATCGGGCGAGAATAAATCGAACGTCTTCGAAAGGTGGTTCGCGTGCTCAAACTGCGAACCGATGATGTCGCCGACAATGGCTCCGAGCATATATGTTTCCTCGAAAGTGGTTTATCTGTCCAATGATTCCATTGAAAAATCCGCGACCAGGGCACTAGCGAAAAAGACCGGCACGGGACGGTTGTACCGCATGAATGTTTTTGCGACGGATTCTTCTGCCGTGACGATCGTGCGTTTTCCTGCTTGGGCACGCTCGTCGAGCGCCCGCATGACGGTCTCGAAGTCTTCAGGCCAGCTGTGCAGAAACGAGGAAGGACCGCGCAGGTGCAGAAGGTCGGCCGATTCAATGATGGTGAGCGCTGAGTTGACGACGTCAGCGCGCTTGTCTTTATTGAAGGCCCGAATTCCGCAGTCGAACGTGACAAAAGACCATTCCGGATGGCGTTCGCGCAACGTTTCCTGAACATTCACCCAGGCAAGTCCCGAGGGGTCCATCGAGAGCCAGCGTGAAGATCCGATGATGCACAGCGTCGGACTGTCGGTTCGTTCTTCGGCGAAATCGCGAAGGAGCCGCAGCGTTTGTGGGTCAATCTTCATGTATGCGAGATCGGCGAATCGATCGTAGGGGGCTCGACCGGCTGTTGACTTCTCGGCGACGGTCATTTCAGCTTGTAGGCGAGCGGCGATTTCTTCCATCTTGATCCTGTCTTGCGCTACTTCCACCAACAGCAGAGGAAGATTTTCGGAGTCCTTGATTGCGTATCCGGCGCGTTTTAATAGGAGTCCTGCGGCGTTGAGTGCCGTGCGTTTGTTTCCGTCGGCAAAAGCGTGAGCACGAGCGATGCAGTGGGTCTGAAAGGCTGCGCACAGAAACACGTTGTTCCAGTCGTAGGCTGTGTTGTAAGTCATCGCAGTACGAATTCGACCGACAAGCGCCTGCGCTTTGGAAAGCTCCGCGTCAGGTGTCATCGGCTGAGATTTCAGGCCGCCGAATCGCTCTAAAACGGCATCGTAAATGCGAAGGATTTCTTCGGCTTTGAGAAGGTGCATGGTCGGCTCCTAAAGAGATTTGAGAGCGGCATTACTTGCCGCGAAGGTGTCCAAAACATCCCGAATTTCCGCTTCGAGCTTGGCCTCATTCTCGGCGGGTGGTACGTAGCCGCGGGCGACTAAAACTTTTTGTGCCGCTTCGGAGCGCGTTGCGTAGATTTTCGGCCACCGGCGTTTGCCGATGCGCCGGTCTGCTGCCAAAAGAATGTCCGTAAGGCCGAAACGGTCGTGCAGTGTCATGAGGCAGTCGACAGGCGCCTGAAAGTAACGTATGACAATGCCGCAGCACCAGGCGATGTCGTCTTCGAGAGGAAGATTGCCGATGTCAAAGTTTTTGTCATGCCACATAAACATGTAGTCGTGCAGACAATCGAAAATGACTTCGCCACCAAGCTTTACCCAGAAACGAGGAATGCTGTTTAGGCACGTCCTGCCGCCGCCCGGATATACGGCACAGTGCACTTGCAGTTTGAGATTGGGATCAATGAGATCGTAGAGTTTGCGTTGTATTTGCGACCACATGCGTGGGTCTCCTTACTTCTGTTAGTCCAGCCAATCGACTGGTTGCGAGAAGTAAGGTAATGCTTAATGCGTCATTTTATGACGCATGCTCACGATTGTTTGATTGCGTCTGAGTCTGACGCAAGAGACCTTAGGCTTGCCGGAAAAGAAACTTAAGGTCCGGTTAAAAAATGTCTCGATCCCACCGTTACAAACCGATAACGTCTTTTGTCAAAGTTGCAAGCGAAAAGAAGGACAAGCAGCGTTGGCATCGTGCCTGGCGGGCACGGCAACGCGCCGTGTTGAACGCTGCCGTACGACTCACTGAGTCAGAAGACGTCGAGGAGGTGTTTGCCGGCTTCAATTTGATTCTGCCCCGTGAAGTATCTGATGTCTGGGCGATGGAGAAAGACGGTAAGGTGCGGTTCTCGCCGGTCAAGTACAGACACGAAGAATGGTGGAAGAAAATTATGCGGAAGTGAGAGGTTTTAGTTGGGCGTGGTGTGACAAAACTAATTAGTTATGCGAGTCAAACAAGGTATTGTTGACCGATCTGGAAGCTTCTACAGCTTCAGTAACTACACCGGTTGAAGAAAAAAACAGCCCGGTTTCGCATCGAAGGAAACACGGGCAAAAAAGAGTGAACCGGTGTGTTAATTGGTTGGTTTAGGGTTTGTCGTCGAAAAGCGGCAACCTAAGATTGCGCGCGTCGACTTCTTTGTTGATGTCTTCCTCGTCCTTCTCTTCTTCATTATCGTCATCTTCCTCGGAGTCACCGTACAGATGTCGAAAGTCCAGGTCCCAGTCGGGGTCAAATCCGTCGCTTTCCAGCTCGAAATCGTCTTCATCCTCCTCGTCGCCGTCATTCTCAAACTCCTCGGCGTCTTCGATCGCCTTTGCAATCAGGTCTTCGATTTTTCGCGTGGTGTGCAGAACGACCGTAGGATCTGAGTCGGCGAGCAGTGAGCGGATAAAGTCGGTCGTTGCCGGAAGCTCCTCGAGGTTGTCGACGTATTCGATGAGGCGCTCCGGATCATTTCCATAGAAGGCGATTCGCTCTTCATTGGTAAAACCCGCCGGTTCAGAAGTGACGCAACGACGAACTGCCGGACTGATATCAAACGCAAACTTGCGCAGCGCGGGTGAGGAAGGATGGGCGTAATGGGCGGCGAACATGCGAACGGGTTCACGAGGGTCTGAGGCAAGTTTTTCGATGATATGGGAGGTATCTGCGTTGACAACAAAAGAGCCGGAAACGCACTTGCCGTAGGAATCGTCAAAGTCGTCATCATCGAGCAGGCAGTCGATGGTCGCTTCAAGAGCATCGGGTTCGGTAAGAACGACCGTAAAGGGATCACTGTCTGGATTGAGCACCAGCTCAAAAGGAGTCGGTTCGCCATCAACGGCGTCGCCTTCGGTCACGGCACGAATAAGTAAAGGCCGGATGACGGCGGCAGCCTGTTCGTCAATGTCACGGATGCGGTGACGCACCGTATTGCGTAGCGTTCGATCTTTGAGGGCAAGAGCGAGCGCCTTGCGGCCGCCTTTAGTTGAAGCAAGCGTCTCGAGTCCGTCAATGTTGTCGAGCACGGTTTCGCGTACAGAGAAGGCCCGATCGGAGAGAAGTTCGATGAACGTTTCTACCTTAAGGCCGCGGCTGGCTGCCGTTTTTCGCATTTCGTAAGACGGGCTTTTGGCAAGGATCTCCCAGACGGCGCGCTGCGGTTCCGGGACCGACGTGGGTTCTGCCGTGTAGGTCATTTCCGTCGCTTCAATGATGACGGCAGGCGAGATGCCGTCGGACGTGTGACGCGTAGGCGAATATTGTGCAGACAGTATGTAGTCCACTGCCGGTGAGCTGAGACGCACGGAGGTGTCGCCGTAACGCAGCAGGGCAAGCGATTTGATACGTTTTCGAAACAGGAAGAGCGGCAGTTCCTGCCATTGGGCGAGGGCGTTTTCGGAGGATGAGTCCGGGGCTCCGACGGGTGAAGATTGGATTTGATTGGTCATTGCAGTTCCTTGAAAGGGCATTTGACATACGATCATTGTGACAGGCTGTGCGTCAAAGACTGTCGCTTCTGAGTTCCGTTTGGCGGGATGTATTTTTCGTCAGAAAGGCCGATGTGTTGGCTTATTTTGCGAGTGAGTCGCAAAACGACGCATCCTCCGTTACGATGCACATGACAAAAAATTTGTCGAGTGCTAAACAAGGTGTTCGAGAGGAATATCGACTATGTTTCAAAACCCAATAAACACGCAACAATCCGATCGGAATCTGCCGCTGATCCTGCAGCCCGGTTTTCCCGGCTACAACGATCTGCTCAAGCTTGCCCCATGCGGCATCGGTTTGATGTGCGGAAAGCGACAGACCAATGTAACCGATTGGATCGAGTCGATCACCGTAGCGGTGTCAACGGACTTCGTGACGGATTTGGTTCGCTGGGGAGGCGTGGAAGCCTCCATGCCGGAAGAGGCGGCCGAGCGAGCCTCTTTCATGAATCTGCTTGCTCGTCATCCGGACGCGCGTTTGCGTGCTGCAGCTGCCGGCGAACCAAACCTGAGTGCTGAAACAGTCAGACGATTGGCCGGCGACGCTTCTCACGACGTCAAGAACAATCTTTCACTCAACGCTCCGGCAATCGCTTGTCTTACTTTTGACGAGGCCGTGGCATTTGCCCGCGAAGACGGTCAGCTCATTGAAAACACAATGGACTCGATGGTCGATGCCGCGATTCAGGCCAAACGCAACTGCGCGCAGCAGTGCAGTGATCGACCGCGTACCGTTGAAGAATTGGAGCGCATCAATTCAATCGAAAAAGAGATTCAAACGATTCTGGAAAAAGCGCGTCGTCTGATTGCTCACTTTTATGATTATCCGGACTTGAGCGTTCGCCAGCAGACACGGCTTCTGCAGGCTCGATTGGGGGACGTTGACGACGATCTGCCAAAGCGGCGCATGACGATTCCGCGACGCCGCCGCAGTGCTTCAGCCTTCGGTCTTGATCTATACGGCCGGCCTGAAGACTATGTCTATGCGCTAGTTTTTCTGAAGATAGAAGAAAAGACTGGTGCGGTGATTGCGATAAGCGACGCTCCAAAACTGATGATCCCGGTCGATGGGCTCGAGAACGTAGCCCGTGAACTTCCTGCCAACAACGAAACGACACCGTTTGTGATCCGACTGGCCAACCATCCGTCACGTGCAGTGCGAAGCGAAGTCGCCCGCCGTGATGCGCTGCCGACTGAGGCTGTTGAGACCTTGTGCACGGATACGACATATGACGTTCGTCAGGCGCTTCTCGGGAATGAAAACGTTTTGACAGAGCTGACGGACAAAGACATCTTGAACCTGATCAAAGGCGATCCGGGGTTGTTGAACGATGCTTTCGGATACGGTTGCGCGAGCAACCGCATCTCCCGACTTTTGCGCGAGACTTTCGGGCAATCAGACGATCCGTTCATTGCCGAAACACTGGAAGCTCTCGAGTAGTCGTCAAAGTGTTCTTGGCCAAAGCCGTTGGCTCGAATTTGACGACTACTTTGTCCGAGGTTCAGTACGATTATTGCCAGACAGTTGAAGTAACTTTTGCCGCAATCCAAAAAAGCCTCCGAGGTTTCCTAAGGAGGCTTTCATTTCGCTTGAAGGCGGATTACTTCTTGAACTGTTCGGTCAGGAACTGATCAAGGTCTTCACGCGTCATGTTGTTGGCTTCAAGGAAAGCGCGCACTTCACGCTTCATATTGCCCTTGCCGGTCCATTCAACGCCGTTGGGAAGGCGATACTTGATCGGGGATTTGCCGCGGGTCTTTTTAACCGTGGTAACGACAACGGGATCATCGGCAAACTTCAGATCGGAACTCTTGATCTGAAAGTCGGTAATGATTTCCTGAACATAAGCGATGGCTTCAGCCTTGGCTTCCTGAGCCTGCTTCTTGAGTTCTTCCTGCTGACGCTGCAGGTTGGCGTAAAGTTCCTTAAAGGATTCGGTCATTTGTAGCCTCCTAGTTAGATGGGGCGAGTTTAACAGTATTTATTCGTAATTGTCAATGAATAAATGAGGTTAAACAATCAATTTTGTTTCGAATAAGCAATTCACTCTAGGATGAAGCCCGATATTTTCAGCCTCACTTAAGCGAACATTGCTGACTGTTGCTGTTTCGAGTCTCTGGAAATATTTTGTCGAAACTCAGAGCAATACTTTGTCGATAAAGTAGAAGTTGTCAGACTGCGCGGTGCTGGTCCGTGCTAAGTCAACAGAAGCAAGGGTTAGCCTGCGTTGGCGACAAAAAAACTGCCGCCGAAAGAGCAAAGGAGTAAATCTCTCTCGGCGGCAGGGAGGCTAAGTCGATGCGTAAACGTTATATATTGAATCTATGTTTTCTGTTTGACTGTATTTGTCAATTCGATCGCAGCTGACAGGTCGTCGCCTGCAGGATTCGGGAAAGTGACCGTCAATTGAACCGGCGTATAGTATTTCATATCAAACAGTCGGATGAGATGCTCACCCAGAGCATCCAATGTGCCAGCGTGCATGAGCTTAATCCGAATGCTGATTTTTGCGTTTTCGTACGTTCTCTTAATGGTCATCGGCAGACAATTGAATTTCTTTGCTAGCGCATAAAAGTTCCTGACGGTTGAGGAAATCTGCTTTCTCATATGGGTCTTTTCGGCTTTGGTGAGATCGCTCGATTCGAGAGCGTCATAAAACTTCTCGAGTTTGGCCTTGCGGCTCTTTCGATTCTTAATTGTGAGTTTGTACGAAAACATGCTGTCCTCGATGTCGGTGCGTTTGTCTTTTGGTTTCTTGCCGTTTGTTCGGCTGATGTTGAAGTCTCCGAAACCTTCGGTTCATTTTGCTTCTATATATCTCCTTGCGGCGACATTGGAACAATAACTGTATATGCGTCATTTGTTGTCGCACATGAATCAACGAAGGCATCGATCGCTCTTGCATTTCTTTTTGAATTTGATTTTGATTCAGTCGTAGAATGAATCCTATTAAACAGCGGTATCGCGATAACGAGATACCGCGGATAAATGACCGGACGCTGTCGTGCGTTTCGGCAAATTGACTCAGGAGAAAAACCATGCAAGCACTCGTCTCGAGACGGCGTGCACTCAAAGGCGCCGCCTGCACGGCGGCGCTCGGTGCCGTGCCGTTTTCAACGTTGCGTACGGCTGTTGCTAAGGCCATGAACGACCAGGAAACCGTGACGTGGTCGGCATGTACCGTCAACTGCGGCAGCCGTTGCCCGGTTCGTGTTGTGACCAAAAATAAGCAGATCATCCGAATCGAAACCGACAATACGGGGCGTCCCGAGGCCTGTAATTTCGGTAACGATCAGCCTCAGGTGCGTGCTTGTTTGCGCGGTCGTTCCATTAAGCAGCGCGTCTATTCCAAAGATCGCCTGCTTTATCCGATGAAACGCGTCGGGGAAAGAGGAGAAGGCAAATTCGAGCGGATTTCCTGGGATCAGGCTCTCGACGAAATCGCTGACAAACTCAAGGACGTGATTAAGAGGTACGGAAACGAAGCCGTCTTCATCAATCACGGTTCGGGCAACAACGGCATTGCGATGAATTCACGCAAATGCGCCCAACGCTTCTTCAATTTGATCGGCGGCAACCTCAATTTCCATTCCGACTATTCAGCCGGTCAGTTCCAAATGGCTTGGCCGTATCTGTACGGCAGCTTCAGCGCCACCGGCTACACGAGTGCTGCCTTGAGTCAGGACACAAATGTCGGCTCCTACATGGAGCAGATTGCCAACGCAAAACTTTATGTCGCTTTCGGCAACAACCCAGCCGTAACGCGTGCTTCGGGCGGTGGTCAGTCTTATGGTCTGACCTGCGCATTGGGCAAAGGCAAGCCGCGCGTCATCATGATTGATCCGATCTACACGGACTCGATGCTCGGCAACGAAGACGAATGGGTGCCGATTCGTCCCGGGACGGACGCGGCTCTGGTCGAAGGCATGGCCTACGTCATGATCAAGGAAAATCTGGTTGATCTGGCTTTCCTTGATAAGTACTGCATTGGATACGACGAAAAGACGCTGCCGAAATCCGCTCCCTCTCACAGCGACTACAAGAGCCATATTCTCGGTCTGGGTCCCGACGGTGTCGCCAAGACACCGCAGTGGGCCGCCAAGATCACAGGTGTTCCGAGTGAGACGATCATTCGTTTGGCGAGAGAAATCGCAACGACGAAGCCTTGCTTTATTGCGCAGGGGTGGGGACCTCAGCGTCATGCCAACGGTGACAGCCTGTGTCTTGCCATTGCCATGTTGCCGATTCTCACCGGTCAATTGGGGCTGCCCGGTACCAACAACGGTGCCAGAGAGGCCGATCAAAACGGATTTGCGGCCTCGCTTCCGACCGGAGCCAATCCGGTAAAAGCTTCCGTCTGCTTGAATGCTTGGCATCGCGCCATTTATGAAGCCGACAAGCTCACCAAGCGCACCGGTCTTATCCGGGGGACCGACGCCCTGAAGACCAATATCAAATTTATGTGGGAAACGCAGGGTAACAATGTCATCAATCAGCACACCGGCAGCAATTTGATGGCCAAGCTGCTCAAAGACCCGAAGTTGGTCGAGTGCTTTGTTGTGGTCGACACGCAGATGACGCCGACCGCGAAGTTTGCCGATTATCTGCTGCCTGACGTTGCGGGACAGGAAAACGACGACTTCTCCGGTGACTCGTATTCGGTGGGCGGTAACTGCTACCTCATTGCGATGCATAAAGCGGTCGAGCCGCGTCACGGGCAGAAGCGCAACTGGGACATCATGCGCGAATTGGCCAAGCGCTTCGGTGTTGAAGACAAATACACCGAGGGCAAGACTTACGATCAGTGGCTGCGCAAGTGCTATGAAGACACACGTAAGAAAGTGCCCGAACTGCCGAGCTTCGAGCAATTCTGGAAGCAGGGCATCGCCAAGTACAAGGTAAAGGAAGACACCGGCATCACGATGCAAAGCTTCCGCACCGATCCTGCCAAGCATCCGCTCAAGACTCCTTCGGGCAAGATCGAGATCTACTCCGAGCAGCTCGTCAAATTGGCTCAGGACACTGATCTGCCCAAGGCCCAGGGCCAGGTGATTCGTCCGATTCCGACCTTTATCGCTTCGCACGAAATGGTGGGTCAGGGCGATAAGCTTGAAAAGAAGTATCCGCTCGAGTGCTACGGCTTCCATGGTCAGGGACACGTTCATTCTTCGTACGCCAACTTGCCTTGGATTCAGGAAGTCCAGCCCGATCTACTGTGGATCAATCCGATTGACGCCGAGCCGAGAGGCATCAAAAACGGTGACGTCGTCGTTGTTCGCAACGATCGCGGTGCCGTTCAACTTCCCGCAAAGGTGACGCCGCGCATCATTCCCGGTCTTGTTGCTCTGCCGCAGGGCAGCTGGTACAAGCCCAATCCGAAGACGGGCATTGACGAAGGCGCATGCATGAACTCGCTCACGGGCAGCTTGGTTTCTCCGATTTCAAAGGGAAGCCCCATGCACACCAACCTTGTCGAAGTGACGCTTGCGAAGTAACCGGGAGGAGGACAATAAAATGACGCAATACGGTTTTTTCGTGGATGTCAGCAAATGCACAGGCTGCAAGACCTGTATGGTTGCCTGTAAGGACGGACATTTCGCTCAGCCCGGCATGAATCTGAGAAAGGTTCGTGAATACAGCGGCGGAACATGGCGCAAGACAAACGAGGGCGCATGGAAGCAGGATGTGTTTGCATACTACGTCAGTCTTTCCTGCAACCACTGTTCGGACCCTGCCTGCGTGAAGGTTTGCCCGACCGGCGCACACTTCAAGCGTAAGGAAGACGGACTGGTGGTCATCGACACCAAAAAGTGCATTGGCTGCGGCATGTGTGCAAAGGCTTGCCCGTACGATGCGCCGGTACTCGATGCGCAAGCAAAGAAGATGCGCAAGTGCGACGGCTGCCTGGATCGCCTGAGCCAGTCGAAGGCTCCGCTTTGCGTGGAAGCCTGTCCGCAGCGCGCCATCGCGTTCGGTCCGATTGATGAACTCAGAAAGCAATACGGCAAGGTTGACGCTGTTGCTCCCTTGCCTGAACCGAGTACCAAGCCCAATCTCGTATTGAGGCTGCCCAAGCGAGGCTCTCAGCCGGTCGGAAGCACTCAAGGGACTGTCTACTAACAGGCTTGAGCGGCAATAAACTGAGGGGAGATGCTTTCAAGAAAGTGTCTCCCCGTCTCTTTGTGGCAGTTCGGAGTTCTTAAGCAGACGGTTTTCCAATGGCATAATTGAGGCCTCCAACAACGAACCTGATCGGTCATGTACATGAACAAACTTGCCGCTGTTGTTTCCGCCGTTGCTCTGATGATGTCTGTTCCTGCGGTTTCAGCCGCCGACTCATTCTTCGACTCCATCAAAGAAGCCGGCCGCACGATCGGGCATACCACGCGCGACGTAACTCGTGAAATCGGTCATGCGTCTCGCGACGCTACTCGCGAAGTCGGCCATGCCTTCCGCGACGGCTTCTCCGACGGCGACAAAGGTAAGACCGAAGGCAACAATAAGGAAAAAGCCGGCAAGAAGGATAAGAAATAAGGTCCTTGTGTGTCGGCCGTGTGTGCCGTTCTCCGGTTTAGTCAAAGTTTTCCGGATCGTACAAATCAGCCAACGTATAGAGGCTGAGATTGTCGGCGGGCTTAACGCCCTCGTAACCGCATCGCGCAACAAATCCGAATCGAGAACAGGGCAGGGGGGATTCAACCACTTGTCTAATTTCGTTGTCAATGTCGCTCTGGGTGAGCTTGCGGTTGCGGAATTTGACTTCGTAACAGATAAAGCCATCAGTATCCTGTGTCACGACATCGAATTCACCCTTACGACGTTCCTTCGGCAGATCGTAGGCGTAGCGACCGATCTTGAAAAACGGAGGCCGGATCCGACCCATACGATTGCGTCGAATCAAGAACTGCCGACAAATCTCTTCAAATGCTTTGGGCACGTACTGCGTTTCGAATTCAGTCTCAACGAAGGTTTCGAACGCCTTTTGTTCACCCATCAACAGAATCGAGTCCTGATAACGTTCAACGAAACGGTAGTAGTAGCTAGTGAGCGGGTCGCTGATGCGATAGAGGGTACGGCGTTTGTTTCCTTCATCGTTGATAGGAGCTCGTTTCTCTATCAATCCCATCGACATTAATTTGTCGAGTGTGTAGGTGAGCGTAGCGCCATTAGCAAGCTTCGTCTTAGCCAGAAGATCAGAAAACCGCAGAGCCCCCTTTGACAATTCTGAAAATACCAGATTGGCGTTGTTAATTTTGGAAATCTCGCTGACGAGAAAATGATTGGTGGCAATTGCGAGTTGAGAGTCCTTCGCTCCAATGAGATTAAGGATGTTGTCTTTGACAGAGAGAAGGTTGTCGATCTTCCGTGTATAGGCGGGAATACCGCCGAAAACACTGTAGAGACGAACCTTGTCCTCGTCGGAATAGACCGGATAAAAACCACTGGCCTCAAGATAGTCCATTGGTTTCAAATGCATCACGAGACCCGCTCTGCCATACAGAGGATTGGCATAGTCAAGGATTGCGGTCATGATGTCAATATAGCTGCCGCACAAAATGAGCTTTAACTTCGAGCGCCCGGAGTATCGGTCAACCAACGCTTGGAAAATGCTGTCTATGCCTTTGACAAGACTGTGTAGGTACGGATATTCATCGAGAACCACCACCATAGGCTTATCCTCGGCACGCCGAAAGAGCTGTTCGAGAGTGTTTTCTAGTGATTCAAAGGCAAGCTGAGGTTCGTTTAATTGAGTGCTGATGCTCTCCTGAAGGGCTGCCAAATTCTGAGACTCGCTGGTTTGACGGCATTCGAAGAAAACGTAGGGCAGATTGCTTGCGCGGACTGCCTGGCGTAACAGTTCGCTTTTGCCGACACGACGGCGCCCGTAAACCACAGCGAGAGAATCGGGAGATCGTTCGAGAAACCGGGACAGTTGCTGTAGCTCTGCCTGACGTCCAATGAACTGCATATGGCATTCCTTCAGTAGAAAAGAATTTAGTAAAAATAATTCTACTAAGGCAAATTTTACCTTGCAAACAAGTGCGAACTCGACCTTGAGCGGTTCCCGAGTTTCTTTGCTACCTGTAAAGAGTATCGCAAGCTATTGATACGTTCCAGGCGACTCTAAACAGATGAGAAAGAGGTTGTGTTGTCCGCTTTTGATTGCGCAGCTTCCTGTCAGTCAAGTGAGCTTCTTTCTATCTTTCTATCAGCAAAACTGATAGTGTGATAGAAAAAACGAGGTTTTATGGAAAAATTGATAGAAAGCCTGCTCTAAAAAAGCCGCCCGATTTTCGGACGGCTTTGGGTTAACCGATGGGCGGAAATCGTTTACTTCATTTCACGATTGTTGCCTTTTTGGCCGGATTGATCACAAGGTTGGGTTTGGTTTGAGCCGGTGACGGTAGTGGCGTGATGTGGGCGCCTTCACCGTACTTTTTGCGAAGATCCTCCACATAACCAAAGTCCAGAGCGCGCTGCGTGCAGGCTTCTACACAAACAGGGGTGCCACCCTTGGAAATGCGGTCCAAACAGGCATCGCACTTCGTCATCTTGTGTGCTTTCTGGTCAAGTTGCGGAGCGTGATAGGGACAAGCCATGGCACAGGCGCCGCACCCGATACACTTCTTACGATCGATCAAAACGAGGCCGCCGAGTTCGGGGTGCTTCGCGTGAGCCTTCGTGGGACAAACCTTCACACAGGCCGGATCGTCGCAATGATTGCACGACACTGACACATAGCCGTGGAAGACATCCTGGTGCCATGCACCCGTCATGCGATCCTGTCTCCAGGATCCCGATTCGTAACCGAGCACGTGACGGAAGAAGCGTCCGTCCTCGAGGCCGTTCTTGTCTGCGCAAGCAATCTGACAAGCCTTGCATCCGGTGCAGCGGGATGCGTCGAAATAGAATCCGTACTGTTTCATTTGACTTCTCCCGTCCTAGATCTTTTTGACTTCCACAAGGTTGGTGTGCGAGGGATTGCCTTTGGCCAGCGGCGTGGCGTCTAACATCGTCAGCGTGTTGATGCAAGAGCCTTTATCAACGCCGTCCTTGTCGGGTGAATACCAAGCGCCTTGCGGCATGGCGACAAGATGCGGGATGATGCGATTGGTGACAAAAGCTTCGATTTCCAGCACGCCGCGGTCGTTGAAGACACGGACGCGATCGCCCGACTTGATGCCGCGAGGTTTGGCGTCGATGGGATTGATCATCAGCTGATCGGGGTGAGCGGCACGCAGCCACGGCACGTTGTGATAAGTCGAGTGCGTGCGGCCGGCACCGTGGTATCCGTAAAGTTCCAACGGATACTTCTTTTCGGTTGCGTCACCTTGACCCAGCATTTCCTTCGTGGCGATGAACTGCGGAATCGGATGAATTTCCTGACCTTTTTCCTTGGGCAGTTCCCAGTTCTTGGCAATTTCAGCCAGTCGCTCGGAATAGATCTCGATCTTGCCTGACGGCGTCGGCAGCGGATTCTTCTTGGGATCCTCTCGGAAGGCCTTGAGAACAATTCCGTCGTCGTTGCCCATGCGATACTTGATGAATCCCTGCGCCCAGAACTTGTCGAAGCTGGGGAACTTGTCGGCATCGGCAAGCCCCTTGGCTTTTTGCAGCGTCTGCTCGTAGCCCCAGCGCAGCCATTCCTTGTATGTGCGGCCTTCGGTGTATTTGTCTTCGACACCGAAGCGCTTGGCCATTTCGCGCATGATTTCAAAGTTCGGTCGCTGGTCCCACAGGATGTCGGCAGCCTTCGGGCAGGCGATGAGGTAGTTGTAATCGCCCACGGCGTAAGCGTCGCCTTCGAGCTCGTCAATTTCCTGGTTCATCGTGTCGGGCAGGACGTAGTCGGCAAATTTGGCGCTCGGAGTCATCTGGTTATCGACGACCACGATCGTTTCGACGAGCTTATCGTCTTCAAGGATCTTTCTGAGCTGATTGATGCCGCCGTGCTGGTTGATGAGCGTGTTGCCCTGAGTGTTCCAAATGAACTTGATGTTGTGCGACAGGTGATCTGCGCCGCGCACAGCCGCGTTCTTGGAGGTCATTGACTTGGCGTCGATCACAGCCTTGGGCCAAAGAAAAATCGGGAAGGAGACCTTGACCGGGTTCTTGCCCGTGGGAAGACCGGTATCGATGCCGTAGGAGTCGCCTTCACGGGCGCCGGTGTTTGTGCCGGGCAGACCCACCTGGCCGGTGAGAAGTGCCAACATCGCAATGGAGGTTGACTGCGTTTCGCCGTTCATGCGGCGCTGCGGCCCCCAGCCCTGAGAAATGAAGCAAGGCTTGGTGGTGGCGATTTCTTTGGCAAGGCGCTCGATTGTTTCAACCGGCACGTTGGTGATGCGGGAAGCCCAAAGCGGAGTCTTCGGTGTCTTGTCTGCACCTTTGCCGAGAATGTAGCTCTTGTAGTCGCTTCCTTTGGGAGCGGACTTCGGCAACGTCTTTTCGTCGTATCCAATGCAGTAAGTGTCCAGGAACTTCTGATCGACCAGGTTTTCCGTAATCATGACGTAGGCCATGCCGGCAGCCAGTGCCGCGTCAGTGCCCGGACGAATCGGCACCCATTCACTGTCGCGTCCTGCCAGAGAATCGGTGCGGATCGGATCGATCACAACCATTCTCGCTTTGCCGATGCGCAGAGCTTCAGCCAGCTCCCATGTCTGACCGCCGCCCGAAGCGCGGGTCACGGCCGGGTTGTTGCCGAACGTGACATAAAGCTTGGCGTTTCGGATCTGACTCATGTAAGAACCAACACCCGGATTGTTGGAGCGTACGGCACCGTAATTGAAGCCGCCGAACATATACGGCCAAATATTTTGGATGCAGGCCGCGGAGTAGTCCGAATACCAGCCGATATTGCCGCCGATTAAATTGAAGAAGCGGAACGTGCAGTTGCGGTTGTTAAAGAGACTGTAGTTGCCCGAACCGTGCATCAACAGGATCGATTCGTTGGTGTGCTTGGCAATCGTATTCTTGAGACGAGCGGCGATTTCGTCGAGAGCCTGATCCCAGGTGATCTTTTCAAATTTGCCTTCGCCGCGCTTGCCGACGCGCTTCAGGGGATATTTCAAGCGCTCAGGCGCGTAGAGACGCTGGCGAATCGAGCGCCCGCGATGGCAGGCGCGCACTTGAGGAAAGTCCTTGCCGATGGCGCCGGCAGTGGGACTGCCCGTATTGTCGGTTTCAATGCGAATCACGCGACCTTTCTTCGAAATGCAGCGCAGAATGCAGCGGCTGGCGCAGTTGATGGAACAGGCAGACCAAGTAACTGTTTCGGCATCGGTTGCCGCTGCGGCAACCGCTTGACTGACAGGAGACAGAGAAAGCCCTGCCGACGAGCCGAGCAGAGCCGAATGACTGAGGAATGCTCTTCTGGAAAGCATGGGAAGCCAATCCTTTGAGAAGCCCGTCGGCGACTCCGAAGGCGATCTTCGCGCCTTAAAGAAGTAGAAGCAAATGGTTTGCGGCGGCACTTCTCGCTTGTTTTTCTTTTGCTTCTTGGGGTCTTGGTGTGAGTCTAGCGCAGCCATAAGTCCGGCGTTATGCTATTTTGTACATAACGGGTTGAGTCGGAGTGCGGTATTGTTCTGAAAAAGGGATTACAAGCCAGAGGTCAATCATGATTTCCTTACGCAAATTTCACGATGTCTTCAAATCCATCAATCCGTGGGAATCAGATGCCGAAGCTTTCGTGCGAACTGATGCCGACGGTATCGTCTATGTGCCGAGTTCGATGATTGCAGACGAAGAGCAAAGACAGGCGGCTTATAACGAAATGGACGAAGAAGGAACTTGGATTGCTTTTCCGGACGCCTCTGAGCTGCGCTTGGGCAAGGACGTGGCGTTGCGGTATGCCGAGCGGTTCTTGTCTGAAAATGATTATGAAAGAGTGGTTGATATCTTCTATCGCCGCGGGGCTTTTCGACGTTTCAAGGATCTGCTTGACGAGCGCGGCAAGCTCGAAGAGTGGTACGCGTTTGAGGAAATTAGCGAACTCGCGGCGCTCAAGGAGTGGCTAACGGAAAAAGACATTACATATGTCGACGACTGTACTTTAACCGAGGAAGCCCAAAAACTTGCGGCTCTTCTTGAGCAGGAAGGTTAGTCAGAAGATGCCAAGCAGCGCAAAGGCCATCAGCGTGTAGCGTGCGGTTTTGCCGACGGCCGTCCAGAGCAGTGCCGACCAAAAGCCGATGCGCAGCCACCCGGCGGCCAGAGGCAGAACATCACCGATGACCGGCACCCAGGCCAGAACCAGCCCCGGAGCTCCCCAGCGACGCAGACGTTCGACGGCGTCGGAGGCCGGAACGCGATGCGGCACATAACGGCCGATGGCCCACGTGGTCATACTGCCGAGCGTGTTGAACAGACTGGCGGCGACAACAAGAAGCACAGCGCGTTGTGTTTCCTGGGTACAAGCGAGCGCCGCTGCCAGGAGTGCTTCAGAACTTCCCGGCAATACGGTGGACGACAGAAATGCGGACAGACACAACGCCCAGATGCCGCCGTCGCCGGCTAGAAAAGAGGTAATGGATTCAACCATCGAAACGTCAGACTAAATCAGGAACGTCTTGCAGGGCGAATAGTCTTCGCCTTCGTTGAGCGCCAGATAGCCCAATTGGTTTGAAACCAACTTTGTCTTACCGATGGTGCCTTCGATCGATGTGTGAGAGTGACCGTATACCCAGTAGTCAATGCGCGAGTCGGCGATCCAATTCCCCAATTCCGTGACAAACCCAGATGAAATAGGGGAGTGTTTATGGTCTTCTCGGCACAGTGTGTAGCTCGGCACGTGATGCGTGACGACAACAATGTGTTTGGCGTCAGATCCGGCAACGGCTTCCTGCAAAAAGGCAAGTGACTCCTTGTGCATGGCAACATACTCGTCGACCGAAATTTTTCTGCCGTCAAATGTGATCTCATTGAAGTCGAGAAGGATGGAATTGACGGCGGCGGATTGTTCGGGGATGATGTTCGACCAGAGTGTTGAACAGATGAAATCGGTGTCGCCCACGCGCACAACCTCATTGTTGCAGCACAACACATTGGGACGGATCGGAATCTTGATCGGTTCGATCAGGTCCTCGACTTTTTCCCATTCGCCGTAATAGTCGTGGTTGCCCGGTACGAAAATCGTTTTCTCAAAATTGGACGAACAGAGATCCCAGAAGAGGCGATAGGTGCGCAAGGCCACCAGATTGGCAACGTCACCAGCAAGAATGAGTACATTGCCTTCCTCTTCAAAGCCCTTGTTGAGGATGTATTCGTAGTTCTGCCCGTAGTCGAGGTGCAGGTCTGATGCGTATTGGACAATCATGGCGGATGGAGCGAGAGAACGAGGCGCGCGAATAAGTCTAAACAGCTTGAAAAGATTTTCCAGACATACGTCCTTATCGTTTAGCCTATGTCTTTGCGCCAGTCAAACTTCGGAAGCTCTTTTTTTCTGTTGACAAAAATGCGACCCTGAAACTGTCTGTCCGAGCAAAGCGCCTTGGCGATCAGGTTGCGGGTACGCGGCAGTTTGACTCTGACGACGGTCTTTTTCTTGGATTTGCTCATGTAGGCCCTCTATATATAAACGTTGAAACCGGCACGAGCTTAACCTGAGGTGCGACAGTGTTCGCCGCAGGAAAACACTGTCGGCCATCCGTCAAAGCCACAAAAACGCAAGCGGCACTGCCGTCCCGATCGAATCAAAGCGTCTTAAGCTCTGACCGCAATAAAGAAGAACGTTTTGTACCTCACGGTCTTTGACAAGATCTCTAAATTTAACAAGAGAGGTGAAGTCGCTTTCCGTGACGTTTTCCTTGGTTGAGATTTGGAAGGCCGTTAGCGAACCGGTGTTAGCGTCTTCAAGAATCAAGTCAATGCTTAGTCCCGTGCGCAGAGCAAAGTGCCACAGGTGCAAATCCGGATCGTTGTCCGTGAGCGTTGCCAATTGTGCCCAAGTCCAGTTCGTAAGCAGCTGACGGACAACCTCAGGGTGATCGCTTGAGATAACAGACTGAGCCGTACTGCAAAAGCCAAGCAGGCCGCACAGCCAACCGGAATCAACGATGACATATTTGGGACTGCGCACGCCTCGGTCAAACGTAAGAGTGCCCGGCCAGACCGGAACGCGGTCCACCAGGCAAAGGCGCTCCAGCGTTTCCAGACAATGCTTAACAAAGGGGCGTCCGATATCAAGCACCTCTGCTATGTGCGTGAGATTGACATTTTCTCCCGACGCCGCTCCCACCTTACGGTAAACCTTGCGAAGCAACAGGGCATTCATCAACGCGCTGGCCAACCAAGTTTTGCTGCTGCCGGTGGCGCCTGTGATGACGCAGTGCTCACCATTGCGGATCCAATCGCAACCGGCCAATCGTTCAATCAATCCGCGGTTCAGATTGCGGTCAGGCGCGTACAAAGTATTTTCAATACATGCGTCCGGATAGAAGCAAGCTGATTTTTTGATCCGTGTCGCAACCTTTCTCGTTTGCCTTCGAGCCGCTTCGCTCACGAGACATTCGTATAAGAACTCCACCGGATCTAAGCTTTGATAATTTGGAAGCTTGACAAGTTCCATCGCTTTTATCAGGATGCCGCCGGCGCACAGCTCAAGGCAAACCTCTTTAAGGTCTGATGTCTAAGAGAGTTCTATCTCAACGAAAAAATTTTCTGCTGAATCACAGATATATCCCTCATGTGCCCTCGGATGCATCCTTGATGCTCTGACTATCGTTAAGATCCCCGAAGGAATGTCTGACAGCAGACCTTTCGGCAAGATGCCCATTTCAACGAGCATGGCGCTGAGCCGAAAATTGCAAAATATAAGGACGCGATCCACTTCAACCGATACCACAGGGAACGGCATGCTTACAGTCACTCGTTTATTCAAAGCCATGCTTCTAAGCGGTTGCATCGCCATCGCTGGTTGCGCCTGCGTCCCTTCCTCAATTGACGAGGAACTTGACAAGATTCTCGCTGACGTCGGAAACCAGTATGCAGCAGATACACGTATATCCGTATGGGAAGTCAAGGCCAATAAGACGTCCGACGGATGGCTGATCAAGGGAAAAACTGATCGCAGAGACGCGTTCGACGAACTCAATAATCGATTGCACGCAAAGAAAATGCCGGTTAGCGTTCGCGTGGCAGTGCTTCCGCAGGACAATGCGGAAATAGGGGACAGAGCATGGGCACTTGTGAATGTATCCGTAGCGACAATCAAAAAGGAGCCGCGGTTTGCGGTTGCCGCTACAACGCAGGCTTTGGCGGGCACCCCATTGCGCCTTCTCGAATTCAAGACTCCGTTTTGGCGCGTACAAATGCCCGACGGCTATATCGGCTGGGTGCATCGTCTGCAAATTGCACGTATGAGTGCTAAGGAGCTCGCGGACTGGAACGCATCTCGTCGTGTGGTCGTCACCGCACGTTTCACAACACTCACAAGTGAAAACGGAGCGACTCTGGCGCCGCTTACCGCCGGCAGCATCGTTCGGTTTATCGAAAAGCAGGGCAACAGGGTTCTGGTACAGTTGCCGGACGGTCATTCAGGTTTTCTTCGAACTTCTGATGTCAGGGAAACAAACGCGCATTTCTCCTTTTGTGACCGATTGCGAAGGGAAGAACCTCGGGCTTTCGTTAGGCAGTTGCTTGGCACCGCTAAGCAACTTCTCGGAACACCGTACCTTTGGGGAGGAATGAGCACGAATGGTGTGGATTGTTCCGGTTTTGTGTCGCTCGTGTGGCGTCTTAACGGTGTGATACTCAGCAGAGACGCCGATCAACAGATTGCACAGGCCAAACAACTGGATGTGCTTTGCGTGGAAGATATCCCGGCAGGCAGTCTTGTCGCTTTCGGGCAGAAAAACGAAGCCGGAGAGAACGTGGTGCGCCACATTGGCATTGCACTGGAAAATGGTGACTTTATCCATTCATTGGGGGACGTGCGCATTCAATCGCTGTCTCCGAATTCGCCGATCTACAGCGCGTACTTTGCAGAGCGTCTCTTGGGTGCTTACACGATTGACTTAAATTTGCAAGATGTTCCTAACGCCAATACGCTCTCGAATAACGCGTTTTATCGAGTCGAATAAAAAAGACTCTGCCGCGCAAACGACAGAGTCTGAGATTTCGCTGCAACAACTAATCGGGAATTACCGGATTAGCGGTTGTCACGGCGACGTTCTTCTTGACGACGGCGTTCATCTTCACGGCGAATTCTTTCATCGTTGCGACGTACGCGCTCATCGTTACGGCGTACGCGTTCTGCGTCCTTGCGCATGCGTTCACGTTCTTTGCGTTCTCGCTCTTCCTCACGACGTTTATCCTTTACATCACGTCGCTCGTCTCGGCGCTGTTCTTTGTTGAACTTGCGATAGTCCTTGCCATAGCGCTTTTCTTCCCAAGCGCGGCGCTTGCTGTCACGCCAATCGCGACCTTCTTCTTCAGCGCGGGCACGTCTTTGAATTTCACGCTGCCATTCGCTACGGGAATAACGACGGTTGTCATACTTATCGTAGTAATACTTGCCGTCCCAGCGGGCATCGTCACGATACTTTTCAGCGTAACGACGAGAGGCAGCGTCAGCCAGTCCGCCCAGAAAATCGCCGAAACCACCGTCACCGGCTGCACGATGAATCCATGCTTTAAACGATTCTTCCGCTT
>ERZ779895.428-NODE-428-length-58373-cov-5.692308_pt1 | contig 58373 bp, 60 predicted proteins | sample MGYA00511093_ERZ779895 | MGnify/ENA primary metagenome ERZ779895 (study PRJEB29588, sample SAMEA2142970) | human gut metagenome | biome: human gut; feature: human-associated habitat; material: faeces | place: Denmark | collected 2008/2010 ... | reverse complement strand
GGTAGCCCATTTCCGGCAGATAAGCCTCAAATAACATTCCCGTATAATAATCCAGCGAACGGTACAGTCCCAAATCGAAGCTGAGATAACGGGCCGCGCCGTAGGCTTCCACTAATTCGTAAATGCGTTGCAAATCCTGCAAAGCGCTCAAGCATAAAGGGTCAGTCACAATGCCGCGCACCCGCTCCAGCAGCTCTGCGCCGCCCTGCAAAAATAGCAAATCGGCCAACAGCCGCTTAATTTCCGGACGGATATTACCGGCGGCGTCCGCCATGTGCTGCATTCCCACGGCGTCGTGACGGCGCAGGCAGCTTTTCAGCCGGCTGATTTGCTCCGCGTCAAAGCCGGCCTCCTGCGCCAAACCGTTAATAAAATTCACATGGCCCAGGCTGATGGCAAACTGCTGCACACCGGCGGCCTGCAAAGCTTCCGCCGCCAGCACGATAACCTCCGCGTCGGCAGCGGGGCCGCTGGCTCCCAAAAGCTCCACGCCAGCCTGTTCAAATTCGCACTGCCGCCCGGCCTGGATTTCCTCGTAGCGATATAAATTTGCCAAATAGCACAAGCGCTTGATAGGCTCGCCGCCCTGTAGACGCGTGGCCGTCAGGCGGGCGATGGGCGCGGTCATATCGCTGCGCAGCGCCAGCAAATTATTATCGCGGTCGAAAAAACGGAAATCGCCTTTCGTGCCTACCTTACCAAAGGTGTCCGCATATTCAAAATCCGGCGTTTTCACCTCGTCGTAACCCCAATTATCAAAAACGCGGATGATGGCGTCCTCGATGCGCCGCCGCGCTTTCATTTCGCCCGGCAAAATATCCTTCGTACCGTAAGGCACCTGATAGACCTTATTAATCATGCTGCTTCTCTCCTTCTAAAACTTTCATTACCGAATTATAACCGTCGGCGCCGTATACCAGACAGCGCTTGACCCGCGAAATAGTAGCCGTGCTGGCGCCGGTTTTTTCCACAATAGCTTCGTAAATACAGCCCGCGTTCAGCATCCGCGCCACCTCCAGCCGCTGAGCCATGGCCTTCAATTCGCTGATAGTACAAATATCCTCAAAAAATCTATAGCATTGCTCCTCGTCTTTTAAACTCAAAATCGCTTTGAATAACTGATCCGTCAAATGGTCGTGAATATTAGCAGCCATACTCATCCTCCTGTCCGCTTATTCGCTGATAACTTAATATGTTGTAAAATACTTTAATACTTTATCTTGCGAAAGTCAAGAGGAATTTGTACAAAAGAGCTTTACCCTACTGTAAATTTTCTTCTTGTAAATGGGTCACATCTATTTACACCACAGATCAACCGTCAAGATTTTTTACGCGCCCTCTTTACAAAAGCCTAGTAATCTGATATAATTTGAAAAACTTAACACTCACGCAATTTTTGCCGCAGAAAATTAACGGCAACAGCATTTTTTGATATTTTGGTTGACAATCCCTGCAAATAGAGGTATGATTAATTCACTAACTTCACAGAGATTTCATCAAGAGTAGCTGAGGGACTGGCCCGATGAAGCTACGGCAACCACACCACGGTGAACGGTGCCAATTCCAACGGAGTTTTCCGGCAGATGAAGCTATACAAACGCAAGCTGTATCCTTCACCGTGCCGGTGAAGGATTTTTCTGTATCATACCCCAATTCTGCACAAGAAAGGATCAGCAAGATGATAGAATTAGTTAATGTAGAAAAAACCTACTTTAGTAAAGCGGGCGACATTCACGCCCTGCACAAAACCAATCTCAGCATCAAGGCCGGCGAAATTTTCGGCATCATCGGTCTGTCCGGCGCAGGCAAATCCACGCTGGTGCGCTGCATCAATATGCTGGAAAAGCCCACCGCAGGCAAAGTTTTCGTCGACGGCGCCGAGCTGACCGCCATGAACGACGCGCAGCTGCGCAAGGCGCGCCAAAGCATTGGCATGATCTTCCAGCATTTCAATTTGCTGACCAGCCGCACCGTTTACGATAATATCGCTTTCCCGCTGGAAATTCAGGGCCTCGGCAAAGCGGAAATCGACAAGCGCATCCGACCGCTGCTGGAGCTGGTGCAGCTGGAAACCCGCGCCGATTATTATCCCAGCCAGCTTTCCGGCGGCCAAAAGCAGCGCGTCGGCATCGCCCGCGCTCTGGCCAGCAACCCCAAGGTACTGCTCTGCGACGAAGCGACCTCCGCGCTGGACCCGCAGACCACCAAATCCATTTTGGAGCTGCTGCAGGATATCAATAAAAAATTGAATCTGACCATCGTGCTCATTACCCACCAGATGGAGGTTGTAAAAACCGTCTGCGACCGCGTGGCAGTAATCGAAAACGGCGATATCATCGAGGAAGGCTCCATGGTCGACGTTTTCACAAACCCGCAGCACCCCACCACCAAGGAATTTACCAAAAGCGTTATCAACGCCGAAATTCCCGAAATGGTTAAGAATAAAAATCTCAGCGCTAATTATACGGAAGGCAGCAAGCTTATCGTGCGCCTTTCCTTCATCGGCGATTCCGCAGGCGAACCCATCGTTTCCGGTATGGTTAAGCGTTTCGACGTGGACGTCAGCATTTTGTACGGCAATATCGACCAGCTCAAGGACGTTCCCTTCGGCACTTTGATTGTTGAAATCAACGGCACCGAGCCCGGTATCAAAAACGCTTTGGAATATCTGCATAAGCAAAATCTGAAAACGGAGGTAATCGGCTATGAGCCCTGATATGCTGAATCTTTTATTAAAATCCTTTTGGGAAACCTGCTATATGGTAGTTTCCTCCACTATATTATCCACGCTTATCGGCATTCCCTTAGGCGTAATTTTAACCGTCACCCGCAAGGAGCACATCCTGCCTAATCAGGCGGTCAACAGTATTCTAGGCGCAGTGGTCAACGCTACGCGTTCCACGCCCTTCATTATTTTAATGGTAGCGATTATTCCCCTGACCCGCATGATCGTGGGCTCCTCCATCGGCACCACGGCGGCCATCGTTCCGCTGACCATTTCCGCCGCTCCCTTTATCGCCCGTATCATTGAATCCTCGCTTTTGGAAATCAACCCCGGCATTATCGAAGCGGCGCAGGCTATGGGCGCCAGCCCCATGCAGATTATCACCAAAGTGCTGCTGCCAGAATCTTTGCACTCCATCGTTTTGGGCGTTACCCTGGCGATTATCAGCTTAATCGGTTATTCCGCCATGGCCGGCACCTTGGGCGGCGGCGGCTTGGGCGACCTTGCTATCCGCTACGGCTACCAGCGCTTCCAGATGGACGTTATGCTGGCCACCGTCGTAGTCCTGATCGTTATGGTACAGGCTATGCAGTCCCTGGGCGATTATGCTTCCAAAAAGCTCAACAAAAACAAACTTTAATTTGTAACCTGTTTGCACGGCCACGGAAAGCGCGCTTCCAGGCCTGCGATAAAATTTAAAATAAATATGCTAGGAGGCTCAACGATGAGTAAATTAAGCAAAATTTTAATCACTGTCGCTCTTTGTGCCCTGACTTTAATTGCAGCAGGCTGCGGCGGCGACAGCAAAGAAGCTAAGAAGGCTGACCCCAGCGTACCGGTAAAAATCGGCGTAACCGCAGGACCCCACGCGGAAATTATGGACAATGTTAAAAAGCTGGCCGAAAAAGACGGCTTGAAAATCGAAGTCGTGGAATTTTCCGATTTCGTTTCTCCCAACGTGGCCCTGAGCCAGAACGAGCTTTTCGCCAACAGCATGCAGCACGCTCCTTACCTGGCCGCTACTCTGAAGAAAGAACCTAAATTTGAATTGGTAGAAGTTTTCAAAACCGTAAACTTCCCCATGGCTATTTATTCCAGCAAATACAAAAAGGTTGAGGATATCCCGGCCGGCGCCAGTATCGGCATCCCCAACGACCCCTCCAACGGCGCCCGCGCTCTCTTAGTGCTAGCCGATAAAGGCTTCATCGAGCTGAAGGATAAAAATTCCGTTACCGCCACCGTAGCCGACATTACGAAGAACGAGAAAAAATATCAGATCCGCGAACTGGACGCAGCTTCCATTCCCAAGGCTATGCCCGATCTGGATATCGCCGTTATCAACGCCAACTACGCTTTGGTAGCCAACCTGAATCCCACGAAGGATTCCCTGCTTATCGAGCGTCCGGACAATCCGTTCCTCAACATTTTCGTTACCACCAAGACTAACGCCAGCGACCCGCGCATCGCGCAGCTGAAAAAGATTTATCAATCCGCAGAAAACAAAAAATTCATTGAAGACCATTTCAAGGGCACCATCACTGCCGGTTTCTAATCGAAACTACAAAAATCCGCAGCTTATCCGGCTGCGGATTTTTTATTTTGCTTGCGCTTTTTAATTTACAGCAGTCGCCCCAAAAATTGCTGCAGCAAACTGCAGCCGTAAAAGAAAATCACCGCGCCGCTGACGCGGTTAATCCACAACAGCAAAGCAGGCGTAATAGCGCGGCGGCAGCGGTGCACCGCCAGCGTCAGCCCCGTAAACCAGACTCCGGAAGCGCAAATTACGCCGCCGATGAAAAATCCGGCTGCGCCCTCCGGCAGCGAAGCGTGAAACGCTCCTAAAATCATCGTGCCGTCCAGCACGGCCTGCGGATTAAACCAGGTTACAACGCAGGCGTAAGAAGCCGTTTTTAGCCAAGGCTGGCGCACCTCGCTGCGCTCTATTTGCTGCCCCCGCGCCGCCGCCAGCCGCACGCCCATGTACAGCACCGCCGCGCCGCCTAAAAGCAGCACCGCTAGCTCCAGCCAGCGATATCTGCCCAAAAGATAGCCCACACCGTAGAAGCAGGCCAGACTCAAACTCAAATCAAAAAGGAAAACTATACAGGCGTTGAGCAACGCCCGTTTATAATTATTAGACAACGCCGAATTAACGACGAAAAGATTTTGTACGCCGATGGGCGCAACGTAGGCCAGCCCAATCAGCATCCCTTGCAGAAAATAAGTCATACTATCACTTCCGGCTCAACCAAAATTTGCCGCTATGCTTCTAGCTAAAATTTAAAACATCGTGCTATAATAGGCATAACGGCTGTCATCTGTTTTGATTATAGCGCACAGCCAGAACTTTGTACCCAACCAAAAACAAAAAATTTCCCCAACCAAAAAGGAGAATGCCATGCAAAGGATAACTCCCGTCGGTATCGGCTGGCAGCCGGATAAAAGCGCCGCGCTGCCAGTCTACCGGCAAATAGTCCGCTTCATCTGCCAGAAAGTAAAAAGCGGCGTCTGGCCCATCGGTACGCGCCTGCCCGCCCAGCGCCAGCTGGCGGAAATGTTCGGCGTCAACCGCAGCACCATCGTCGCCGCCTTAGACGAGCTGACGGCCTGCGGCATCGTCGCCTCCAATCAGGGCGCAGGCACGGTCATCGTCAGCAACACCTGGTCCGTACTGCTGCCCAACGCCGATTGGAGCGCATATCTCAGCTCCGGTTATTTTAAAGCCAATAGCAAAATTTTGCAGGACATCAACCATTACGAAGCGCAAAGCGATATTATTCGTCTGGGCACCGGCGAGCCCGACCCGCGCATCATGCCCGCCGAAATTTATCAGGAGGCCATGGCCCGCTTAATGGGCAGCGCTCCCTCCCTCGGCTATACGGAGCCTTTGGGCTCGCCGCGGCTGCGCCGGGCCGTAGCCAAGCTGTTAGAAAAACGCGGCTTAAAAATTGCGCCCAGCTGCCTGCTGATAACCAGCGGTTCTTTGCAGGCGCTGCAGCTTATCGCCGCCGGTTTGCTGCCCCGCGGCAGCGCCGTATATCTGGAAGCGCCCAGCTATTTGAAATCGCTGAACCTTTTTCAATCCTCGGACATCCGCCTGCAGGGCGTACCCATGGACAACGACGGTATCAGCCTGCGCCATTTAGCCGAATACTGCGGCAGCTCCCACAGCCCCGCAGCGCTTTACACCATTCCCACGCATCACAATCCTACGGGCGTCACTATGCCGCTGGCACGGCGCAAAGCTCTGCTGCAGCTGTGTCAGGAACGCCAGCTGCCCATCATCGAGGACACGGCCTACGAGGAGCTGAGCCTGACCCAGCCTGCGCCGCCGTCCTTAAAAGCGTTGGACGCTTCCGGCGCGGTAATTCAATTAGGCACAATCTCCAAAAGCTTTTCTCCCGGCCTGCGCATCGGCTGGCTGGCAGCGCCGGAGCCCATCGTGCAGCGCTTGGGCGATATCAAAATGCAAATCGACTACGGAGCCAGCGCTTTGTCCCAAGCCCTGCTCTGCGAAATTTTGGAAAGCGGCCTATACGAGCAATATCTGCATTTACTGCGGCAAGAATTAAGGCAGCGCCGGGAAAATGCGCTGCTTGTCTTAGAAAATTATTATAAGGATTTAGCCTTTTGGAACGAGCCCCAGGGCGGCTTTTTTATCTGGCTCACCTTCTACCGCCCGCTGAATATGCGGCAGCTTTTTCAGGAAGCCATCAAGCGCCGCATTTTGCTGAACCCCGGCGACATTTACGATTTCAAGCACAACAATTCCCTGCGCCTGTCCTTCGCCTACGTCTCCTGCGAAGAATTTACCGCCGCCGCCAAGGAGCTGGCGCGCATCGTCCGCGCCTTGCAGAATAACGCTTAACGCAGCAGCGGCAGATTGCCGGTCAGTCTATTGATTTGCTTTTTGCCGCCGCTCTTGCATCTCCTATTAGCTTTTATAATTTGATATGAACAAGCCCGCCATAGCCAGCGTCGTCCCCGCCGCCGTAGTTACGGTGAAGGGCTCGCGCAAAATTACCGCCGCAGCCGTCACCGTAATAACCGGCACCAAATAAATATACACGCTGGTCCGCAGCGGCCCCAAAATTTTTACCGCATAATTCCAGGTTACAAAGCACAGCGCCGAAGCCCCCAGCCCCAAAAAGAGCAGATTGCCCCAATACATTGGCTGCCGCAGGGCCGTCCAATGCCAGGCAGTATCGGACAAGGCCGCGCAGGGCAGCATAAACAGCAGGCCGTAAGCAAAAATTCGCCGCGTCGCCAAAATGGTGGGATAACCATAGGCGGCGATTTTTTGCATCAGCAGGGAATAGCAGGCCCACACCAGCGCCGCCGCCAAGGCCAGGCCGTCGCCCAAGGGATTGAAGGCCAGCCGCGCCCCGTGAAAGCTCAGCAGGCAAATGCCCGCCATGGCCGTGACAAAGCCGACGAAAAACCACCGCGTCAAGCCCGGCAGCTTTTGGCCGCCGCGCACTCCAGCAGCGCCGTTAAAAAGGGCGCCGCCGAAATAATCACGCCCACATTGGAAGCCAGCGTATAGGTCAAGGCGATATTTTCCAAAAGATAGTACAGGCAAATGCCGCAGAGTCCCGCTGCCGCCAACGTCAGCTCCTGCTTATAATTTTGCGTCCGCAGCCGCTGCGGCCGCGCCAGCCACAAAGCCGCCAGCCCTAACGCAAAGCGCAGAAATAAAATTTCCACCGGCGTCAGCGCCGTCAATAAAATTTTCGTGGCGATAAAGGTCGTGCCCCAAATCAAAATAGTGAACAACGCGGCCAAATGCCCGCTACCACAATTATGCATATTACCGCCCCGCTTTCAAAAACATTTCCCGGTAGCTGCCCGGCGTCAGCCCGATAAAATTGGTAAAGGTATTGGTAAAATGGCTTTGGTCGGCAAAGCCCGTCAGCAGTGCGGCCGCCGCAGGCGCTTCTCCGCTCTCTAAAAGCTTCTGCGCCCGGCTTACGCGCACGGTCTGCAAATAACGGTAGGGCGTAACGCCCTTGGCCCGCGTAAAGCTGCGCAGCAGCGAGGATTTGCTGAGCCCGGCCGCCCGGCAGATATTTTCCAGCGTCAGACGCCGGGCAAAATGCTCCTGCATATACGTGCAGGCCTTTTCCACTGCCGTATCGCTGGCCGCAGCCGCAGGGCAGGACGCCGCGCCGTAACGCTCCAGGAGCAGCGACGCCAACAGCAGCAGCGCCTCCTCTCTGGCAAAAGCCTGCGCTCCGTTCATAATCAAAGCGTGCAGCGAGCACAGATAATAGGCGGCCTCTTTGTCGCCGACTACCGCAGGCGCAAAACGCGGCAGCTGCTCCGAGCCGGTAAGTTCCTGCGCCAGCCGCGCCATAGTTTCCGGCGGCACGTTCAGCGCCAAATAATGCAGCGCCGCTTCCGAGCTTTGCACGCAGCCGTGGCCGTCCCCCGGATTAAATAAAACAATATCCCCAGCCGCCAGCGTCAGCCGCTTGCCGCAGCAGGTCAGCAGCCGCTCACCCTGCGCCGCATAGCCCCACACATAGTAAGCGTGAAAATGCTGGGGAAAGCTCTGGGCCACGCCCTCAAAGCTGTAAGCCTCCAAATGCAGCTGTTCGTCGTAACGTATCGTGCGGCTGCCTTGCTTCACGGCCCCGCCTCCCTTCTTTTAAGCAAAAATGTAGTCTGTAAAGCTGTCGCCAGGCTATATCTGCATATTCTTTATTGTATACCTTTCTGCCACCAGGCATCTTGTAAAATATCGTCAAAATTTGCGCAGCGTATTTTTATAACGAACCTTCTTTTCCCCTCGCGTTTCGCGATAGGAAAGCTAAAAGAACGCGGCTTCTGCAAAATTCGACTTTTTCTTACTTTATCGCTATAATTACAATTGTTTTCATAATAACGTCCGCCGCATCATATATCAAATACTTATTCTTAGCGGCATAATATGTTTTCAAAGTACAGATTATTTTATCGCTCGCCGCTTTTTTCCAAAAATAAAACTTCGGCACACTGAAAAAGCCAGTACGCCGAAGTTTGATTTCATTATAAATTTTCTTGTGCGTAGTATTCCGCTAAAATTCAAAGCAGACTGCATCAGCAACAGCGCCGCTTAAAAGCCTGAGCCTTTTACAAATAATCGTTGACCCGCTTTTTGAAAAGCTTGAATAAATCCGTCTTTTCCTCGGACATCAGCTGGCTGTCAGGCGCGAGCTGCAGCGTCCTTGCCCGCGCGGCCTCCAAATCATGGAAAACGTCCCACTTAGCCGCCACCAGCTGCTTGCCCGTCAGCCGCAGCAGATAAGCCGGGTGATAAGTCGCAATGCAGTCAAAGCCCTGTCGCGTGCGGAACCATTGGCCGCGGTCGCGAGTGATGCGCATATTGGGATTACCTAAAAAGTGCAGCGCCACGCTGCCCAAAGCCACCACTACCTTTGGCTGAATAATTTCCAGCTCCCGCTCCAGCCACATTTTTGCGCAAAAATCCGCCTCGGCAATATCCGGCGTGCGGTTATTTTTAGGACGGCATTTAATGACATTGGTCGTCAGCACTCTGTCCCTAGTCATTTTTACGGCCCACAACGCTTTATCCAGTAGCTGTCCCGAAGGGCCAATCAACGGACAGCCGTAATCATCCTCCACACCGCCGGGTCCCTCGCCCACAAAAACTATGGGACTATGAGGATCGCCGTACCAGCCCACCGGCGCAATAGCGTCCCCGCGCAGCGGGCAGCTTTGGCAGACTTTCAGTTCCTGTTCCAATGCTTGTAAATCCATAACGGCTTCCCCCATTTATTCTTGCGACAAACGCGCTTCACGCTGCAAAAGCACGAAAGGCAGCTGCTTATGCAGCTCCCGGCCGGCCTCCACCAGATTTTCACCGGCCGCCTGAATATTGCCCACGCCCGGCGCTACCTTGCGCCCCAAACTGCTCATGGACAACATCCTTCCCTGCTTATCGAACAGCGCCTGCTCCAAAGTTAAATACCAGCCGCTGTCATTGCGCTGACGGCTGCCGTCGATGCCGCAAATCAAAATATAATCCGCGCCTGCATAACGGCTCAGCTGCACAATATCCTGCTCCGCATAAGCCTCCTGACCCAGCGCCTTATCCATCACTACATATGAAGGCAGCATCCGCTTATACTCGTCGGTCAAAAACCGTTTCAAATCCACAACCGTCGCCACCTTATGCAGCCGCGCGGCCTCGTTAATCCACAGCGCCACCACCGGCTCACCCTCCGTTACTTTCGTATCCGGCACAGGATATAGATGTCCCTGCTCCACCTCTTTATCAAACGCCTTATACAATTCGCTGACGCTGTAATCAAAATACATCGCCATATCGTGCTGCATACTGCTCAATTTAGGCGACAATCTGTATTTAATATGCTTCCCAAACTGCTTATAGCCGCCGAAAAAAGTTTGCAGACTGCCCGGCACCGGGTCGGCAGTATTGGTTATGCGCAGCAAATTAACGGTCTCGCCGTACTCCTGGACAAATTCCTCGTTGCCCACGGCAGGAGCGCCAAAGGTAACGACGATAAATTTTTCCTTAGGCAAGCCCAAGCTAACCAGGCGCTCGCCCAGCAGCGTCGCCGCCGCGCCGCCCAAACTATGCCCCGACAAAACGAGATAAGCGTCGCCGTCCTCCGCCGCCGCTTTAAACACGCCTTTGAGTTTACCGGCTTCATCCAGTACGGAGCTGCGCAGCACCGCATTCACATAGCTGTTAAATCCCTCGTGTACAGCCGGCGCTTTTTCCCGCAAAGGCTTCGCGGCCAAAGCCTCCATCGAAGTCAAATCCGCGCCGCCAAAATTTACCTTCTGCGTTTGCAGGTTGACGCCCCAATCCTTTTTGCTGGCGCTGCCGCGAAAGGTGACTAAGAAAACGCGCTTTTGCAGCTCAGGAAAATAATTACGTGCGATAACGAAATTCGTTTCCACTTTATCTTCAGAATAGGTCTGCGGCGCCAGCTCCCAGCCGTAGCTGCGCAGATAGCTGAATTCCGTCGAGCTGTCCGGCAAATATACGCCCAGGCACGACGCCGCCGCGACGGTCGTAAAATATTTGTCGACATATTCCCGGCTGACGTTCGGCACAGCCGCCAGCGCCGACGCAGCCCCCAGCAACAAGGATAATAATAACAAACAAATTCTGCACAGCTTTTTCATAACGCACCCCCTGTTCACGCCAACTAATCGATACTTATTTTTATTATAATCCACTTTGACAAAAAAGCAAAGAGCCGGCGCGCTGCGCCAGCTCCTTTTCTTCATTCAGCGCCAGATATTCCTCAAAATTAAACAGCACGTTGCCCTTTGTCCGCAGGCCCACGTTTTCAATAAGCAGCCGCACATTATATCCGGCAGCCAGCTCCAGCAGCTCGCCTAAACGGCGCCGTACCAGCAACTGCGTCTGAAGCTTATCGCCCTGCCAGCCCTCGTTGGTATGCGCCACCACAAAGCCAGCTTTAATTTTAGCCGCATAAGCCAGCGTCGCTTTAAACGCTTCCAGGTAATGCACATCGTTAGCGTCGGACAGATTAACGGCCACGCAGGGCCCGTGGACGGACAGCTCCCGCCGTCCCCAGGCAGCCGTTTCTTCATCCCAATAATAGTCCTTGCCAAATTCATAAAAAAATTCAATGCCGTACTCCGGCGGCAAGGAACGCAAAGCATTTTTTGTAAAGCCTGCAAAAAGCAGGTCGCTGACCTCAAAGCGCATTTACTTACCTCCCAGCTCCAAATTGATTCCCGTATCCGCATCGAACAGGCACACGTTCTCCCAAGCAAAATCAAAGCCGCGCACAGCTCGTAAATCGACGCTTGGGTCGCTGCATTGCAGATAAAAAACAGAACCGTCCGCCAAATGCAGCGCGGCTGTTTTCAAATTACCGGTGTTTTCCACGAAATCTACCTTACCGTTTATCATACCACTATCAAAGCGCGGCTGGCAAGCCTCCGGGCGCAGGCCGAACAAAGCCTTACCGCGCGTGCCGATAAGTGCCGGCTTATCCTGAGGCAGCCGCATGGCGCATTGCCCTGCAATCAGCATACCGTTCAGCACCTCCGCAAGCAGAATATTCATAGCCGGCTGACCAATAAACCCGGCGACAAAGGTATTCGCAGGATGATGATAAATATTATACGGCGTATCGATTTGCTGAATGCAGCCCTGATGCATAACCGCAATGCGGTGCGCCACAGTCATGGCTTCTATTTGGTCGTGGGTAACGTAGACCATGGTAGGCTTAAACATTTCGTGCAGCTTCACCAGCTCCGTCCGCGCTCTCTGCCGCAGCTTGGCGTCCAGATTTGATAAGGGCTCGTCCAGCAAAAAGTAGGGCGACTGCTTGACTAAAGCGCGGCACAGAGCAACGCGCTGCTTTTGGCCGCCGCTCAGCTCGTGAGTCTTTTTATTTTCATAGCCCTCTAAATGTAAAATCTCCATGGCCTGCTGGGCGCGGCGAGCTTAAGGAAAAGCAGCTCAGCACAATATGCAGCGGCCCGGCCAGCGGATTGTAAATCCACAGAAAAAGAATACTGGCAACAGCCAAAGACAGAGTGGACGGCAAAAACAGCGCCGAACGGTAGAAGGCGGTAAAACGCCGCACCACATGGCCTAAAATATTGGTAGCGTGCAGCCCGCTGCCGTCCTTCACCATATCGGCCAGCATTTGGTAAGCCTGCGCAGCCTCCGGAGTATCAAAGCCGACGACGGTTTTGCCGTTTACTTTTTTCAGCATTTGCCCGCCGTTGGATTCGATTAAGCCCTGCTGCGTCCAGTTATCGGCGTATTTCTGCATAAAGAAGCCCATATTGCCGGTTTTTTCTTTGATTTGTTTAGCGTCAGCCATAACCTTGTCCCAGGTTTGGGGCGGCTTGTTGGGGTCCAGTCCGGCTTTTTGGAAAATTTCCGGATTATAAAACAGTACCGGCACGCTGACGGAATAAGGCAAGCCTATCTGCTTACCGTCCTCAGTCTGCGCCAGGTTCAAAACGTTGGGCAAAAAATTGTCCTGCATAAAATTAGCGTCGCCTGCCTCTTTAAAGGCCACGGTCAAATCGGTATACTTTAAATTTTCCGCAGCGTAATCCAGGAAGAAATAGCCCATCTGCACCACGTCGGGATTTTTGCCGGAGGCCATAGCAGCCTGCAAATTTTGTGTCAAGCCCTTATACATATCGGGATTATATTTTTCTACGACTTCGATATTCGGATGAGTTTTGTTAAAATCGGCCACCAGTTCTTTAACGGTAGCGCCGCCAAAGCTTTCGGCAGCTACGTGCCAGTATTCAATCTGCACCTTTTGAGCGCTGTCTGCATTTTTCTTTTCGCCGCCGCAGCCCGTCAAAGCCGCTGCTGCCAGCAAAGAGACCATGCCCGCAGCCAAAATCTTTTTCAACTTCATGCTTAACATTCCTCCATTTGTACAATAAGTTGTGAACTATCTTTATTGTAAAGGAGGAATGTTAAATCCGCAGCAAGAGCATGTAAAATGAAAGTAAAAGGAGGGAAGCGCCGCTTGCTTCCCTCCGTAAATAAAACCGTAAATTAAAATTGCAAACTCCAGCCCTGATGCAAAGCCGCCACCTTACCCTTGCAGGGCAGCTCCCGAAATTGAGCGACAGAATTGGTATGCATCGGAACGATAAGCGTATTTTCACCGGCGCACAGCTCCAAAGTGCGCTTGATAGTTTCCACGGAAGCGTGCCCGCCGCTGTGCAGCGGCAGAAAGCGTTCGCCCCATTGCTCCTTCAGCGCCTTGAGCTGCGGCGTGCGGTCTATATATCCCTCCCACAAGGAATAAATTAAAACGCTGTCCCGGCCGTATTTTTCGTAAAAGCGCTTGGCTAACGTCAAATCCTTCATACGTATAACTTTTACAAAGCCCTCGCGTCCGTCCGCCGGCAAATTAAAATGCTTTTTATAAAGACCGGCGCGGCTATTTTTAGCGATAACTGTACAAATTTCTTTTTGCGTTGCGTCTATGTCGAGTCCCTTGCCTGTTGCTTCTGCCGCCCACGCCATACTGCAAAGGCTGTCGATATTTGTGGACGACGCAAGATAAAGCACATATTTATGCTCAGCGCACACCTTGAGCATTTCCTGCGCCAGCTCCACTTCGCTGTATTCGTTACCGGTGCGGCCAAGCATCGTTCCCTCGATTAAAAGCACGTCCACCTTGCCCACATATTTTTGCAGCACATCATAAAAGCGTTTCCCAGTATACCCATGGTTGCGAAAATCTCCCGTAAACAAAATTTTTTTATTATCCACAAGAATAAGATACGCCAAAGCGTCAAAGGCGGAATGATCCACCCGCAAGGGGCGCACGGTAAACGGCCCAATTTGCAAATCCTGGCCAAAATCCTGCTGCGAAAAAACGTGGGCGTTAGTTAAGCGTTCAATGCTGGCATCGTCCGCAGCCAGCAGCCCGGCATTTTTAAGCTTCATTTTGATGAACAGGCTTATCTCCTGACAAGTCTTGCTCATATAAACGGGAATTTCCGGCAGCACATACCGCAGCAAGCCGATGTGGTCGCCGTGGTAATGAGAAATCAGCACGCCGTCGCAAGCATCCTTGCCTTGAGTAACTCCCTCGATATTGGGATTTGCTTCCGACGCAGCATTAGCTTCACCTGCGCCCCAAGCGTCGGACGGCAGCTCCGCGCCCATATCCAAAATCAAACGATGCCCTTGACAGCGAATTTCAGTAATGCCGCCGCCAATGCGCTCGGTTTCTTTATGAGTTAAAATTTTTACCATAATTCTGCCTCCCTTTCTCTATATCGTATTGCTATTTGCTTGTTTTTAGTATTATAGCTTAACCAACGCATAAAAAATTGCACATAGCGAAGAAATTTACGTTTGCAGCTTTAAGCGGCAAACCGGCAATAAACCTTACCGCCGTTTTGCAAAGCCCAAATGCCGCGCTGCACGGCCAGCTGCAGCCTGGCTTCGCTAAAATCATATTTTGCTTCAGCTGCTTCTTGCAGCAGTCGTTCCATTGTCGAGAGGTTGTTATCTTTATTTTTAGAACGCCAAAAGCAGCATTGCACCTCGTCAGCCATCAGGCGTATAGAAAAATTACGCACTTGCTCAAAAGAATATCCCCGCAAAACCGCTTTCAGTTCGTCAAAATGCAGACATTCCTGATACTTTTCCAATGCCGGGCTTGTATCTCCCGTCGCCTCTGCGAAAAAAACTTCTCTGTATTCCTGCTGACGTCGCAAAATACACAGCTCCTCCCTTGCCTGCTGCCGCTTAGCGCGATTATAATACAACAAAAGTTCATAGCCTAATCTGCTAAAGTCCGCTTAAGCATCAGCAAGGCAGCTCCGTAATGCTTGTTGCAAAAACTCATTTTCCTCCGCCAGCGTTTCCAAATACCTTTCCTTATGCGCCAGCATAAGCTCCAGCTTTTGCGAACGGCTAAGAAAATCAAATTTCTGCTCCGATTCCATACCCAACTGCTGCAGCAGCGCGCCGTCGACCGCAGTATTGATATACACCTTGCGACATTGAGGATAATTATATAGAGTAAACTGCTCCAGTTGGTTCTTCACAATTTGCGGCACTTGCTTCTGCAAACGCAGTAAATTATCCAGCGTCAAAGAAAATTTCTGCAGCCGGTTATAGCTCCCGGCGATTCTGATAAGCGCATACTTGAGCTTGCCGAAGCCCTTGACCGTATAAAGCAGTTCGGGCTTTTGCGCGGAAGAAAAAGCGTAAATCGAAAGATTGTTGTTCATAAATATTACCCCTTTCACTAATGCCAAAATTATGCAGACAAATATTTTTTTGGCAGCATTTCGCTCCGGAAACGTAAAAGCGAAACTCCAAAGCGCAAAATCTTTTCAGTTTTCAAGGTACAAAAAGCCGCTGTACCGGCCAACGGCAGAATTGCATTTGGCTATACAGCGGCTTTTTTTGCAGAAAAAATCCCTTATAGAGCCAAATGGGTACAGCTATAGCAGAGTAAAATTACTACTGCTTTAGCCTCCAAAATATCCGTTTGGCTAATAAGGGATTTCCAAGTTTTCTAAATTACAACAATCTTTCTTTTCAACGCTCACGGCTAACGCCGTGTTTTAGATATTACCACAAGCCTGCCGGTTTTGTCAACCGCGCTGGCTTGTATATAGTGTAGCAAACACAGCGCGCAAAAATTTGCGCGCTGCTTGCGAAATAAAAAATCAGATGCAACAGGACGGAAAAATATACTTCTCAATTATTGTTTAGTATTTCTATATCACCCACAACTTCAATACGTCCCACCTTATATTTTTCCGCACTATATTTTATCCGTCTGCCGTCATTACCATTTAAGGTTTCCAGCAATTTTGATGTAATAACAGGATGCATATTCTCATAATCAGCTAGCATTACCGCGTTAATTTTTTCTATTTTATCATTACATTCCTTAATAAGCGTTCCATATCCTCTCTTAGCGCTCGCATCATCTTCTTTGACATTTAACGTAAAGCTTCCTTGTTTATTTAATAAGTCGTACATATAGTTCGCATAAAAGAAGATTTCAGAAATTATTCCTATCATCTTATTTTGAAACTTCAATTCAAAAACAGAAAACTCTTCGGGCTTTGCAGGATCATAAGCCCATAAATCTATAGCCGACTTGCCTCCGGTAAATATTTTGTTTTGTTTCTCAACAGAGCCTTCAAATAAACCTACAGGCATCTGACGGTTAACTATTATGTTCTTTGAATCTTTAAAAAGCGGCGATAATACGTCTTCTTTATGCTCATATATAAATTTTTCCATAATGGACTCGGTAAACATATTGATTCCATCGTTTTTATATTCGCCATCGAATTTATCACCAGGAAGATTATTCAAAAGCTTTTCTTTATGCTCTCCTTTATGCCCCTCTAAATACTTTTCAAATTCATTTACCTTTCCCTGCAAATCATCTTCTAATCTAAACCAATCTTTGTATTGTTGGCTAAACCGCAACGCTCTATAAAGGAATCTATTAGCATGCTCATTTTCCAAGATTCCCTTCTCTGGAGAAGGTGAAGGTATCTCAACACATTTCAGTTTAACAAAATTGTAGTTTTTATCCATAAAATACGTTTTCAAAACTGCAGCCCAACCTTCAAAACAAGCCGCATTATTTTGCATATTTTCTTTATAATGGTCGCCCGTTATTAGCATTACCACTGTTTCTTTATCTTTATATAAGCCTACTGTGCTGCTCCATCGGAAATTATTATTACCCAAATTTACTCTAATTATTTTTTCAACCTCTTTTGTAAATTCTTTATTCATAACATCAGCCTCCTTAATTCATTTTAATACTGCACTAACTACCGCCAAGTCTTGAGCTCTTGGCAAAACTTCGCCTGCGCTCTTGGCTTTAAATTTTAAAATTCGCTTTTTATTTTCTTTTCTCCTGCCTGCGTAAGAATTTAAATTTCCAGCTCTATTGCTTATCTGTAATTATAGCTCAACAAATGCGCAAAAATTTGCGCATAGCAATTGTTATAATAAAATCCATCGTCAGTACAGGCAACGCCGAACAGGCCTTACCTGCAAGCCCAAAAATTTTTTCTGCTCTTTGACAATTAAATCTCCTTTTCTTTTTCAAGCTGCCTTATAAATAATTCGGAGGTGTTACGATGCTTTTTTACGAAATTCAAGTAGACTGCCGGCAAAATTTAAACGCCATTAACTGTATTAAAGAAAATACTCCGCACCAATATCTTCGCAAAACAGCAGCCGAATACGCAGAAGAATATTTAAATAACAAGCTGCAAAATTACGGCGAAAAGGTCAACGGACCTTATCTAAAAACCAGAATCGACGACTTAGCTGCCCCTTTACTGCAAGTAGCCGTTTGCTGGAAATACGAGCTCAATCAAAATTTAGATTTATCTTCCTATGTTATAGATGCTTTGCAAAAGCTTTTCGGCATTCAGGCCGTCATTATCAGTATACAGGAAATATCTACAGATAGTTTCTACAGCCAAATAGATAGAAACTATTTTCTCGGAGATATTGTGCAGCAATATATAGAAATAAACGGCTCCAACGTATATTTTTCTTTTCTTGAAGAAAAAGGCAAAAGCTACACGGAAAAAATTTATCCTTACGCCGGCAAAGAAGAGATTCTGCAAAAAGCCAGGGAAATTATTCCCGACCCGTCGCTTATGGAGGAGCTGCAAAGAATTTTTTCCAGGGACCACGGCCGCTTTTTAGGTATTCCCGTGCATTATCAAATAACGGCAGGTTCCCGCGCAGCCGCGCAAAAAATCGTGGAGGTGTTGGTGCAAGCGTTAAGATACAGCAACAGACTGCTGACGACGAGGAACACCTATCTGAATAAATCCACCGTTAACGGCCGCATGCTCGTAGACCATCTCCATTATTTTATTGCCAATAATTACGGAGCGACGACCATTATCGAGATGCCGGAAGAAATCAAACCCATCGGCCGCCTGCGCTGCCGCCAAAATGATTTTCTGGATAACATCATAGATTCCATCAATAAATACAAGCAATACAGCCAGTTGATTTTTGTAGAAATTCTGGGCCAGCAAAAATTTGTCGCCGACCAATTAAAAGAAATTAACAAAAAAATCCCTCTCGTCAAAATTCAGGAGGGCGTCGGCAGTATAGCCGATGCGGAAAAATTTCTTTACCAGCTATGGCAGCAATCAGAATACAAAGCCTTTTTGGATTTTGCCAATCTGAAAAAGCGCTATGTAAACGAAAATATAAAAATACATAATATGTCTTCCGTCCAACGCTTTTGGGAGAATCTGCAAAAAACTATTTTATGTACCGAATTTTATCCTGCTTACAGTCCCTTAACGACTGTTACGCTTGCGCAAGAAAACCAAGAGGAAGAAGCTGCTTCGGCATCCGCTCAATTAAACAGCCTGATTGGTTTAACTACCGTCAAGGAGGCGGCCCACAAAATTATTGCTGCTTTTGCCATTCAAAAACAGCGGGAACATTTTGGTTTACAAAAGATGAACTTTTCCCGTCACATGCTTTTCACCGGCAATCCCGGCACCGCCAAAACTACGGTCGCCCGTCTTTTAGCGCAAATCTTTGCCGAAAAAAGAATCATCCCCTCCGGCTGCTTTGTAGAATGCGGACGGGCTGACCTTGTTGGACAATATGTGGGACAAACGGCAATCAAAGTTAAAAATTGTTTTAAAGAAGCCAAAGGCGGCATTCTTTTTATAGATGAAGCCTATTCTTTGCTGGACGGTTATCGCGGTCATTATGGCGACGAGGCCATCAATACTATCGTGCAGGAGATGGAAAACAACCGCGACGATACTATCGTCATCTTTGCCGGTTATCCTAAACCGATGCAGAATTTTATCAACGCCAACGAAGGCCTGCGCAGCCGCATCAATTTTCACATTGACTTCCCCGATTATTCCGCACCGGAACTTACAGCTATTTTAGAGCTGATGGCCGCAGAAAAATTTTATGTCTTAACCGAAGACGCTAAAACAAAATGCCAACATATTTTTATGCAAGCGGCCTGTCAAGCCAACGTCGGCAACGGGCGCTTCGTGCGTAATCTGCTGGAGCAAATAATTATGCAGCAAGCGTCCCGCATTTACAGCGCAGGCGAAGGCTCTGTTTGGGACAAAGACAGCATCAGTTTAATAACTGCAGAGGATGTGCCGGACGATTTTCTAAAACACGATATCAAAGCAAAAGCCATCGGCTTTGTCTGCTGAACAAAAAGATAGCAGCCAGATTCACCGTAAATCTGGCTGCTTTTTTCTTGGCAGTTTAATATTTTTCCAATACTTTGGCAAATTCTTCTTTTAATTCCCGGCGCAAATCTGTGGGAAACACAAGCTGACACAAATCGCAGTACTGCTTGGCAAAAATTTTCGCGGCTCCGGCCGTGGTGCGCACGGTAAATTCTATTTTTCCTGGCTCGTTTTTCAACTCCCTGATTACCGCCCTATCGCCAAAAACGTCCCAAATATAATTTGTTAAGGAGCGCTCTCCCTTAAACCTTATTGCTCTGATATCGCCGTTGTACATCCAAACATGCTGGCGCACATACTCTGGCAAAACAAAAGAAACACTATTCTGATAGCCCTTCATGGCGGATAAGCGCTCCCGCTTGTGGCCGTCTAAAATTTTTATACCCGTAATATGGTCTATGCGGTAATGGCGCAGCTCGTTGTAAGTAAAAGCGCTGCCGATTAAATAATAAAAGCCATCCACGCAGGCAAGGGCAAAGGGATGCACCTGATACGCCAGCGGCTCGCCCTTTTTCTTACGCGGCACCAGCTGCCTTTAACGCCGATATCGTTATAAATAAAGCTGATTTGCCGCTGAGCGGTAATAGCCTTGTCTATGATTTGCAAATTGTTAAGAAAATCCTCATTCTTTTGATGGATATAATTTTTCACGGAGCTGATATTTATCAAGCCGCGAGAACTCTTGGCAGTTAGAGGTTCCAAAGCTTTAATCAGCTCTTGAGCATTGCTATGCGTCAAGGATTTGGCCGTAGCCAGATAACTCATCAAAGCTCTAGCCTGATCGCCGCTTAAAATGCGCTTATTTAAATAGAAGCCTTTGCCGCCCTTGCCCTGCTCGATATCATAGTTCATACCATCTCTTAAGATACTTATATGCGCGGCAATAGTATTGCGGCTTGGCCTGGCTACGTTAAAGTCCTCTTCTATCTTTTGGGCTATCGCTTCGTAGGTTAGCGGATGCTTCGCATCCGTTTCTCGCTCTAAAATTTTTAAAACGCAAAGAATAAGCGCCTTTTTATCCGCCTTGTCCAACATAAAAATCACCCGCCTGCTCCGATAATAAATTGAGATATACAATCGTAAAAATTATATCACTTTCAGCCAAACAGCTCAAATTATAGCGTACTCCTGCCTCGCTCTCCTCGCTAAAAATTTTCTGAGCGGCACGTAAAGCAAAACCGCATAGCAAAACATAAAAAGCCTTCTGTTTTTCTGTATTTTTTGCTGCTGCCCTTGTATATGAAGCTTTTTGCATATATAATGTAAGTATCTATTGTATTTTGGAGGGGTTATTATGAATTATATTGAGATGATAGTCTTTATCGTCTATTTAATCTTTATGCTATCCATTGGCGTCTGGTTTTTCGTTAAAGACCGCAACGGCGGCGAGAAGACATATTTCTTAGGCGGCCGTCAAATGGGACCGTGGGTAACGGCGCTCTCCGCCGGCGCCTCCGATATGAGCGCCTGGGTTCTCATGGGTCTGCCCACCTCCATCTACGCCTTGGGCATGGGGCAAATCTGGATTGGCGTAGGCCTGCTCATCGGCTACACCCTGAGCTGGATTTATGAAGCGCCGCGTCTGCGCCGCTTTTCCATCGTGGCTAACGATTCCATCACCGTGCCCCAATATCTCACCAACCGCTTTTTATCTAAGTCCAATCTGCTGCAGGTAGTCTGCGCCGTAGTTTTTCTGGTAGCCTACACCATCTACGCCGCCTCCAGCATTAAGGCCTGCGGTACGCTATTCAATACCGTTATCGGCATGGATTCTTCCATCGCTATGTATCTGGCAGCCTTCATTATCATCAGCTACACCTTCCTGGGCGGCTTTTCCGCCGTCTGCTGGACCGACTTTTACCAGGGCCTGCTGATTTTAGGCTCGCTGCTGATCGCGCCTATCTTTGCCGCGTCCTTGGTCGACGCCTCCGCCGTAGCTCACATTCCGGCGGAATACTGGAACCCCACTGCCAAATGGACGGACATTGTTTCCGGTTTGGGCTGGGGCCTGGGTTATTTCGGTATGCCCCACATCATTATTCGCTTTATGTCCCTGGGTTCCCAGAAGGAAATGAAAAAATCCGCTATTATCGGTATTTCCTGGACTGCGCTGATTCTTTTCTTCGCTACCATGGTCGGCGTTGTCGGCCGTATGTATTTAGGCATGGATGAAGAGATCAATAAGAATTCCTTAGTTTTTATTGCTATGGTGCGCAGCATCTTCCCGGCGCTGATTTCCGGCGTGCTGCTTTCCGCCGTGCTGGCAGCGTCTATGAGCACCGCCGACAGCCAGCTGCTGGCCGCGGCCTCCTCCTTTGCCAGCGACGTGTACAAACCCGTACTGCGCAAGGATAAAGCTACAGATAAGGAAATGCTGTGGGCCGGACGCTTTGTCGTTCTCGGCATCGCCTTTATCGCTCTGCTGATAGCTTCTAATCCTAACGCCGGTTCCATCATGGCGCTGGTTTCCAACGCCTGGGGCGTATTCGGCGCGGCCTTCGGCCCCGCAATTTTGCTGAGCCTGTTCTGGAAGCGCTTCACCTTCCACGGCGCGGTAGCAGGCATCGTAGCCGGCGCTCTCGTGGATATAGCCTGGCTGATGCTGTTTTCCTCCACCGGCATTTACGAAATTATCCCCGGCTTTTTCGGCGGTTTAATTGCGGCGATGTTGGCATCTCTGCTCGGCCAGGACCCCAGCAAAGAGGTTGCCGCTCTCTATGACCGGGCTGAAAATTATAACGAGGATTAAGCCTGGCTTTCATAAAAAAATCACTTGCGCATTGCTCCGCTATGTGATACAATCATCTAGTGTTAATATCTAACGATGATGACAATAATGTTCTATAGTAAAGTGAGGTGTAAAGAATGAAAGAAAAGATTCATCCGAAATACGGTGAAGTTACTGCAACCTGTGCCTGCGGCGCCAGCTTTGTAACCGGCAGCACTAAAAAAGAGATTCGCGTGGATGTTTGCTCTAAATGCCATCCATTCTTCACTGGTCAACAACGTAACGTTGCTGCTCGCGGTCGTATTGAAAAATTCAACAAACGCTACAACAAAGAACAATAATCTTTATACTTACAGCAGAGTTACGTTTCAGCCGTCGCTCTGCTGTATTTATTTTCCTGAAAAATAGGGAGCAAAATTACTATGAGCACGAAAAATTGCTGTAAAAAGCCCAATGTAGGCGGGCAGGCCGTTATCGAAGGCGTTATGATGCGCGGCACGGACAAGGTAGCCGTGGCTGTGCGCCAGCCCAACGGCGAAATCGTCGTGGACGTAAATCCTGTCAACAGCCTGCGCGATAAATATCCGATTTTGAAAAAACCGCTGCTGCGCGGCGTTATTGCTTTATTTGAATCACTGTACGACGGTATGAAGGCCTTAGCCTATTCCGCTCAGGTGTCCGGCGACGAGGACGAACAGCTGACAGGCAAGGAAATGGCTATGACCATTGCGACTTCCGTGGCTTTGGCTATCGGCCTGTTCATCGTCATTCCCACCTGGTCCATGCGTTTTCTGCACGCGCTGACCGGCGACCCCATGCTGCTTAATCTGGCGGAGGGTGTGCTGCGTATGGCTATCTTTTTAAGCTATATTGCAGCCATTTCCTCGATGAAGGATATTCAGCGTGTCTTCCAGTACCACGGTGCGGAGCATAAAACCATTTATACCTATGAAGCGGGGTTGCCGCTGGTGGTAGAAAATGTGCGTCCGTTCAGCACCCTGCACCCTCGCTGCGGCACTAATTTTTTAATGATTGTTATGCTGATCAGCATGTTCATCTTCACCTTCTTAGGCTGGCCCAGCCTGCTGGAACGCATTGCTTCCCGCATTGTGCTGATGCCGGTGATCGCCGGAGTCAGCTATGAGCTTATCCTTTTTGCCGGAGCTCATGCCGATAACCGTTTTGTGCACATGGCTATCATGCCGGGGCTGCTGCTGCAAAAGCTGACGACGCGGCAGCCGGACGACAGCCAGATTGAAGTGGCAATCGCTTCTTTGAAGGCTGTGCTGCCTCCCGAAGAAATAATAGAGCAGGAGGCGCGATAATCGCTTTATGCTTCGTTGTTGGCTCCCGGCTGCGCTCGATATACTATCTCGCTTGCCGCTCGCCAGCCGCCTCGCCTAAAGGCGATTCTTACGCCTCCAAACAGAATATACAAAATTCCCCACACTAAGATATTTTTAATGTAGGAGATAGGATTCAATGTTAGATAAATTACAGTCAATCGAAGATAGATACTTAGATTTAGAAGCCAAAATCAGCGACCCCGACATCATCGCCGACCAAGCAAGCTGGCAAAAGGCCACCAAAGCTCACGCCAAGCTGGAGCCCATCGTCACCGCTTACCGCGAGTACCGCGCTATGTGCCAGTCCCGCGACGAGGCAGAGGAAATTCTCAAAGCCAACGAAGACGACGAACTCACAGAAATGGCTAAAGAGGAGCTGAAGGAGCTGAAGCCGCAGCTGGAGGAATACGAGCAGCGCCTGACTATTCTGCTGCTGCCCTCCGACCCCAACGACGAAAAAAATGTTATCGTGGAAATTCGCGGCGGTGCAGGCGGCGAGGAAGCCGCTTTGTTCGCCGGAGTGCTGTTCCGTATGTACCTGCGCTATGCCGAAACCCGCGGCTGGCGCGTTGAGGTTATGGATTCCAGTCCTACGGAGCTGGGCGGCTTCAAAGAAGTAGTTTTCCAAATCAACGGCGACAGCGTTTACAGCCGCATGAAATTTGAAAGCGGCGTACACCGCGTGCAGCGCGTACCCGAAACCGAATCCCAGGGCCGCGTACACACCTCCACCGTTACGGTAGCCGTGCTGCCCGAAGCCGAGGAGGTGGACGTAGAAATCAATCCCGCAGACCTGCGCATCGATACCTACCGCGCAGGCGGCGCAGGCGGCCAATACGTCAATAAAACAGAATCCGCCGTGCGCATGACGCACATTCCTACCGGCATCGTGGCTCAATGTCAGGATGAAAAATCCCAGCTGAAAAACCGCGAGAAATGCCTGCGTGTTCTGCGCGCCCGCATTTTGGAAAAAGCCCAGGAGGAACAGCGCGCCGCCACCGCCGAGGACCGCAAAAGCCAGGTCGGCACCGGCGACCGCTCGGAGCGCATCCGCACCTATAATTATCCCCAGGGGCGCGTAACCGACCATCGCATCGGCCTGACGCTGCACAAGCTGGACGCCATTGTCAACGGCGATTTGGACGAGCTTTTGGACGCGCTCATTACAGCCAAGCAGAGCGAGCAATTACGACAGGTGAAATAAAATGAGCAAGTCTGAAACTGTTTGGACGATCATGAAAATTATAAACTGGACGAAGCAGTACTTCGAAGCCAAGGGCGTGGAAAATCCGCGCCTGGACGCCGAGGTGCTGCTTTGTGCTGTCTTAAAGTGCCAGCGCATCACTCTCTATGTGGATTTTGAACGGCCCTTGAGCGAGGACGAGTTGTCCACCTACCGCCAATATGTGCAGCGGCGGGGCAATTTTGAACCGCTGGCCTACATTCTGGGCGAAAAAGCCTTTATGCGCAACAGCTTTAAGGTTACGCCTGCCACCCTCATTCCGCGTCCGGAAACCGAGCTACTGGTGGAAAGCGTCGTCAAAGCCGCCAACATCCTGCGCCCCGACGGCGACGCCAAGCTTTTGGATATCGGCACAGGCAGCGGCGCGATTATCATATCGCTGCTGGACTATCTGCCCCAGGCTAAGGGCGTGGGCGTGGATATCAGCGTGGACGCGCTCATCGTAGCCAGGGAAAACGCCGGCCGCATCGGCGTCAGCGACCGTATCGGCTTTGTGCGCAGCGACGTTTTCAGCAAGCTGCCCTTAGAAAAGAAATTCGACATCATCGTGTCCAACCCGCCCTACATTCCTGCGGCGGACATCGCCAAGCTGGAGAAGGACGTGCAGCAGGAGCCCCGCAGCGCGCTGGACGGCGGCGCCGACGGTTTGGATTTTTACCGGCGCATTGCCAAGGAAGCCCCCGCCCATTTGGCGGACGAAGGGCTGCTGGCTTTCGAGGTCGGCATCAATCAGGCGCAGGAGGTGCAGAAGCTTTGCCTGGACGCAGGCTTTGCCCAAACCGCCGTCCGCCGCGATTACGCCGGTATAGAGCGCATGGTTTTTGCCGTCAAGGCCAAAGCGCAGCCCCAAGAAGGAGACGAAAAAAAATATGCAGACCTTTTACTGGAAATTACAAAAGAGCTCTGATAATCAAAAAACAAATACCCGCGCCGCCCAGCTGATTCAGCAGGGCGAGGTCGTGGCCTTTCCTACGGAAACGGTCTACGGCTTGGGCGCGGACGGCCTGAATCCAACGGCGGTGGCCAAAATTTTCGCAGCCAAGGGCCGTCCCAACGACAATCCCTTGATTCTGCATATCGCCCGTCAGGAGGATATTTTGCCGCTGACCACGGGGCTTAACGCCAACGCCCGCAAGCTGATGGAAAAATTCTGGCCCGGACCGCTGACTTTAATCGTAGGAAAAGCCGCTATCGTGCCCGACGCAGTCAGCGCCGGTCTGCCCACGGTAGCCGTGCGCTTTCCTTCCAATAAATTAGCGCAGGATTTTATTAAAGCCTGCGGCTGCCCCATCGCCGCACCCTCGGCCAATATCAGCGGCAGACCCAGTCCCACCAACGCCCAGGACGTGCTAGAGGATATGCGGGGCAAGGTTGCGGCCGTACTGGACGGCGGCAGCTGTGGCATCGGCCTGGAATCCACCGTGGTGGATACTACTTCGCCCATTCCCACGATTTGCCGCCCCGGCGGCGTGACCTACGAAATGCTGACGGAAGCACTGGGCGCAATAGAGATTGACCCGGCTTTGCAGGGCGATAAAAACTTTAAGCCCAAAGCCCCCGGTATGAAATACCGTCACTACGCGCCGCAGGAACCTGTCTATTTACTGGAGGGCGAAGCCGTCATCCTGCTTCCCCAGCTGACGTCCCAAGCGCTGGCCGCCGGGCTCAAGGTAGGCGTGCTGTGCGGCGCGGAGCTGGCGCAAAAAATTCCCTCTCACGAACGCCTGCTTTTATCCTGCTGGGGCGATAGTCTGGAACGGCTGGCAGGCGATTTATTCTATCTGCTGCGTGATTTCGACCGCACTCGCCCCGACGTAATTTTAGCCGCCGGTGTCAGCGAAGAAGGCCTGGGCCTGGCGATTATGAACCGCTTGCGTAAAGCGGCCGGCTACCAGATTGTGACGCTGGAAAACGGCGCGCTGCATTTAAAAAACGATAAACATTTGCCGGAATTTATGATACAATAAAGTAAATAATTGCTGCCTGCCGCGTACTGCGGCTGTGGCAGCGCCACGGAGGTATGCGTTATGAAAATTGCAATCGCCTGCGACCACGGCGGAGTGCATCTCAAGGAGCACATCAAAAAATATTTGCAGGACAAGGGTATCGAGGTCGTGGACCACGGCACCCACGGCGAAGAATCAGTAGATTATCCCGACTTCGCAGCCAAGCTGTGCCAGGATATTACCAGCGGCGCCAGCGGAGCCGAGCGCGGTATTTTAATCTGCGGCACTGGTATCGGCATATCCATCGCCGCCAATAAATGTCATGGCATCCGCGCCGCTTTATGCGCCGACGTTTTTTCCGCGAAAATGAGCCGCGAGCATAATAACGCCAACGTGCTGTGCATGGGCGAACGCACCACAGGCGTAGGCTTGGCCGAAATGATTACCGACACCTGGCTGACCACGGAGTTTGCCGGCGGCCGCCACCAGCGCCGCGTGGATAAAATCAGGGCTTTAGAAAAATAAAATAAGCAAAGCGCAGCGCATAATTAAAAGCGATATGCTATACCGCTTTCAACCCAGCGCTGCTTAGGAGATAAATGGTTATGGAAATTGACGCATTGACGCAGAATATCGTACAAGAGCTCACTGCCGCGGCAGAGGAGCTTATTACCGCCGCTCAAACGCGCTCCGGTCAAATTTTTGTACTTGGCTGCAGCACCAGCGAGGTGCTGGGGCAAAAAATCGGCACCGGCGGCAGCAGCCAAATTGCCGTAGCCATGTTTAAGGGCCTCAAGTCCGTGTGCGACGCCCACGGCTTATGCTTAGCCGTACAGTGCTGCGAGCATTTAAACCGTTCCCTGGTAGTCGACCGCCCTACGGCAGAACGCTATAATCTCAGCGAGGTTACAGTGCGTCCCATGCCTCACGCCGGCGGAGCGATGGGAACGGCAGCTTATGAAAATTTTGCCGATCCGGTGATGGTGGAAGCCGTCGCCGCCCATTTGGGTTTAGATATTGGTCAGACGCTTATCGGTATGCACCTCCAACGGGTGGCCGTACCGGTACGTTTGCAATATAAAAAAATTGGCGAAGCAATACTGACTGCCGCCAAAACAAGACCGCCTCTGGTAGGCGGCCCCAGAGCCTGCTACCCTGATAACCGCCGTTAAGCGGCGTCTTTAGGCTTTAGCGGCAATAACAAGGCTCATCTGTTTTATTTTTAGGAGGGACTTAAACATCATGAATCTCGAAAAGCTTGCCGTAGTCGACCCGGAGCTGGACCGTATCATCCATGAAGAGCTGAACCGCCAGCGCAATAAAATTGAACTCATCGCCTCGGAAAACTTCGTTACTCCCGCAGTAATGGAAGCCATGGGCACCATTCTGACCAACAAATACGCCGAGGGCTATCCCGGTCACCGCTATTATGGCGGCTGCGAATATGTTGATAAGGTAGAAAGCCTGGCCATTGAACGTGCGAAAAAGCTCTTTGGCGCAAAATTCGCCAACGTGCAGCCCCATTGCGGCGCCAGCACCAATATGACCATTTATTTCGCCTTCCTTAAACCCGGCGACACTATGATGGGTATGGACCTGTCCCAAGGCGGCCATTTATCCCACGGCTCCCCGGTAAATATTTCCGGCAGCTACTATAATGTAGTTCATTACGGCGTAGACCCAGAAAGCGAGCTTATCGATTACGACGGCATCGACAAATTGGCGAAGGAGCATCATCCTAAAATGATCGTTGCCGGCGCCAGCGCTTACCCGCGCATCATCGACTTCAAACGCATTGCCGATATCGCTCACGCCAACGGCGCGCTGCTGCTGGTGGATATGGCGCACATTGCCGGTCTGGTAGCCGCAGGCCTGCATCCGTCCCCGGTTCCCTACGCCGATTTCGTTACCACCACCACGCACAAAACGCTGCGCGGACCTCGCGGCGGAATTATTCTGACCAATAACGAGGAATATGCCAAAAAAATCAATAAGGCCGTTTTCCCCGGCTTGCAGGGCGGCCCGCTGATGCACATCATCGCCGCCAAGGCCGTAGCCTTTGGCGAAGCGCTGAAGCCTGAATTTAAGGAATATCAGGGAAACATTATTAAAAATGCCAAAGCTTTCGCCGAGAGCTTGAAGGCCGAAGGCTTCCGTCTGGTTTCCGGCGGCACCGACAACCACCTGATTCTAGTGGACGTGCGCAATAAAAACCTCACCGGCAAGGAGGCAGAACATTTGCTGGACGCCATCGGCATTACCTGCAATAAGAACACCATTCCCTTCGACCCGGCCAGCCCCTTTGTCACCAGCGGTATCCGTCTGGGTACGCCCGCAGCCACTACCCGCGGCTTTAAGGAGGACGATTTCAAAGAAGTGGCCGCTATCATGGGCCTGGTGCTCAACGACCCGCAGAACGCGGCAAAGCAGGAGGAAGCTGCACACCGCGTAGCCGCCCTGTGCGCTAAATATCCCATGTATCCCAATATCAAGTAACCGGTAATTTATTGTAAGAGAGGTATTATTTTATGCAGATCACAGTTGTAAACCACCCGCTTTTGCAGGCTAAAATGACCGTCCTGCGCGATATCAACACCGATTGCGCCACCTTTCGCCGCACCATCGGCGAGGTAGCAATGCTGCTGACCTTTGAGGCCGCTCATAATATTCCCATGGACGACTGCCGCGTAACCACGCCCCTGTGCGAAACCAGCGGCAAAAAAATCCACGGCACCGTCAACCTGATTCCCATTCTGCGTGCCGGACTGGGCTTTATGGAGGGCGTGCTCACCGTGCTGCCGGAGGCTAATGTGGGCCACATCGGCATGAGCCGCAACGAAACCACCTTGCTGCCTATGGAATATTACTGCAAGCTGCCCAGGGATTTAGACGCATACACCATCGTGGTCGATCCGATGCTGGCAACAGGCGGCAGCGCTGTGGCTGCTGTGGACCAGCTGAAAAAGCGCGGTCTGAAAAACATCTGCTTTATGTGCTTAGTCGCCGCGCCAGAAGGCGTGGAGCGCTTGAACGCCGCTCATCCCGATGTGAAAATCTACGCCGCCGCGCTGGACGATCATCTCAACGAGCATGGCTACATCGTTCCCGGTTTGGGCGACGCAGGCGACCGCATTTTCGGTACCGTATAAAATGGAACAACAAAAAAGACCCGATTGGGACGAGTATTTCATGGAAATAGCGCAGGTAGTCAGCAAAAGATCTACCTGTCTGCGCCGCAGCGTAGGCGCGGTTATTGTCAAAAACAAGCAGATAGTCGCCACCGGCTATAACGGCACGCCCAAAAGCCTGCCCCACTGCGCCGTCGTCGGCTGCCTGCGGGAAAAGCTCAACGTGCCCTCTGGGCAAATGCACGAGCTGTGCCGCGGCATTCATGCCGAACAGAACGCAGTCGTGCAGGCCGCTTATCACGGCGTATCAGTAAACGGTGGTACGCTGTACTGCACCCACCAGCCCTGCGTGGTTTGCACCAAGATACTCATCAACGCCGGCATCAAACGTATCGTCTACGCCAATCCTTATCCCGATAAGCTGGCGGAGGATATGATGAAGGCCTCCGGCATTGAAATCGAATGCTGGCATAAAGAGAATATCCAAAAATAAAGACGTTAACTTAATTGGCAAAAAAGCGCATCGTTCCCCTTTCTGACAGCGGCTTGAACACCTGCTATTTTCAGGGGGCGATGCGTTTTTGTCTGCTAAAAACTAAACTCTCTGCCTAAAGCAAAAACGCCGCCTTGCAGCGACATTTTTCCTCACAACTATTTATTTAAAGGCAGCTGCACATAGGTAACGCCCGCTGCGTAAGAATCCAGCTCATAAGGCTGGTACATCAGATATACGCGTCCGTCCTCGCTGACAATATAATTATCGCTGACCTTAAAATCTTCGCTATATTTTAAAAACGGCGCTTCGCTTGTTGTCTGCAAATCGTCGCAGAACACTTTAAAGGCGCCGTCGGCAATACCCTGCTTCAGCTGCGCTGCTTCCACCTCCTTGGCAAAGTGCGTATAGGGCAGCGCCTCGCCGGTAGCCTTATCGTAAACCAGGCCCTTGGTATAATACATACCATGAGCGCCGCCGGTATAATTCCAGCTGGTAAAGGTCAGGCTGACAAATTGCTCCGTTTCCTGGATCAGCTTATAATCCGTAGCCACCGATTGATATACAGGGTCTTTCAACAGGCCGCGGGTATCTTTAACCATCCGCTTAATTTCTTTATTGACCTTTTTCGCCACCTTAGCGTTCTCAAAGGTGAACACAGGATAGGTCAGCTTGTAGCGTCTGCTGGTTACAACTTTTTCCTGCACTGCCGCAAACGCCGTAGCCGTAACGGTCAGGCAAAGAGCCAGGGGAAGTAAAAATTTTTTCAACATAATTAGTCGCCTCCTCATCTGAATTTGAAATTTCTATAATCATAGTATAAAATAATAGAGTATAAGTAAAGCAACTTTTACGTGTCTTTAGAGAATTTTTTGTGAAGCGAGATGATCGACAAATGTTAGGTACTATCGTCAACGTCGGCTGCATCCTGACCGGCTCCATCGTAGGCAGCTTCGTCAGCCGCGGCATAAAAGAAAATTACAAAACAGCGCTTTTCGACGGTCTGGGGCTGGCCACCGTCGGGCTGGGCGCCAACGCATTCGTCAGCAACGTGCCCAAGGTAACGTATCCCGTGCTTTTTATTGCCAGCATTGCCATCGGCACCATCATCGGCACTTATTTGGATATTGACGGCCATTTCCACAAGCTACTGGAAAAGGCTAAAGGCGGCTCACGCCTGGCCGAAGGCCTGTCCACGGCTATTCTGCTGTTCTGTATCGGCACGCTTTCTATTTTAGGCCCCATTGAAAGCCGTCTTAACGGCAATAACACCTATCTTTTCACCAACGCGACGCTGGATTTCGTATCCTCCATTATTCTATCCTCGGCCTATGGCATTGGCATCGCCATTGCGGCGCTGGTGCTATTCTGCTGGCAGGGCAGCATCTATCTTTTCGCCGGTTTTATCGCTCCCTATATGACTCCGGCGCTGATGGGCGAAATTTCCGTTTTAGGCGGCATCTTTCTCATGAGCTCCGGCTTGGGAATTTTGCAGATTCGCGACTGCAAAACGCTAAACATGCTGCCCTCGCTTCTCGTTCCGCCGGTATTTTACGGGCTGATGCATTTGCTGTTCGGCATCTAGACCAGCGTTACACCAACAAACGCCCCTGGTCATAAGACCAAGGGCGCTTAGTTCCCCTCATATTATTCAAAAATGCACATTACTGTCAAAGCAAACAAAAATACTAAGCTAACACCTATTGCGCTGAACATAGTACTTCACCTCCACGCATAATGCATTTTTTTATCTGCGGCAACCATTTCAAGCTGTCCGTTTTTTATCTACCCATATTATACCACAGTTTTGTATTTTGTATACAATGTACGTGAAAATTTTTATAAAAATTTTCGGCTCCGGCATATTTAAAATAGTGGATGAGCCATAGCAAAAGGCTTGCCAGCCATACTATTTTAGTATATAATATAACAGTACAAAATAATTGCACTTGCTTTGTACTCAACTTCATACGCGGGTATAGTTCAGTGGTAGAACAATAGCTTCCCAAGCTATGTGTCGCGAGTTCGAGTCTCGTTACCCGCTCCATGTAAAACCGCCCGCAGTAAGCTTCTGCGGGCTTTTGTTTATTTTTCCTATAAAAACTGGACGCAACCCAATAACTCGCGCGCCGACAACAAAGCGTCTTTATCGTCCGCACCGCTTGTAGCGCAACCTAAATCAGGAAATTCAACAGCTATCTCCTGTCCATCTTCATATGTAAACACAGCAGGATAAAAATATCGCTCTACTTTTTCATGCCTTATCCTCCTAGCCACAAGCTAGATATAGTGTTAAACGATTTGCGCAGCGAAGCCGAACAGAAAAAGTTCTGCTACCATTTGGTTGAAGAAGTACCAGGCCTTGTCGCCATCTCTTTGCAAAACACGCTAGTCCCACCCTCAAGCACAGATGTTATTGAATTGTCCTCCATAAAAAATATGCCCTGCATCCTCATCGCCGATAAAAATTCACAGGAGCAGGAAAAATTATTTTACCGCTGTATTTTGAATTTCAACGGGAATTTTTTAATAGCTAAAGATCTGCCTTCAGCCCTGGCTATGCTCATCAATAACGAAGGCTTTATGCCCATCAGCAGCAATAGCAGCGTTTCCAATTTTATCGGCGAGTTCTCCCGTTTAGCGCAGCTTTACGACAATGGCGAACCTATACATTTTAAGTATTGCGCCTTTTGGAACAAAAACGCCGATACAAAATTATTGGAGCCGATAATGCAAAAGCTGGCTCAGGCCTACCTCGACGTGCTGGCCACTACCCCGACGAACTGGACACCTTGGGTGTGCGCGTTGCTAACCAGGAAAAGAATGTCTTTAGCCGTCTATAATAGCCTTCCTGCGTTATGCCTTTCATCGTCTTGCTGGCTTCTACAAAGTACCCTCTTATGTCTCCTGCTGTTACCCGCTCCATACTGTTTAACCGTCCTATAGATTGTAGATACTTTTCTAGAGACTTTAGAAAATACTCGTAGGATGTGAGCGTGTTCTCGGTTAAGTTTTTTTGCATAATTCCGCTGCATAAACTTTTTCTTGAGATAAATAAACTGCATTGTCTAAATCTCCTTAACAGAAAAATTATTTCACAATCTTTTTACAATTACCTCCCCTCGTTTTTGAGAATAATAACACAAAATAACATGAAAGTAGCGTAATTGACCTGCTTCTTTCAGCTATTGCAAAGACACAAAAACTGTAAGTAGCACTTTACAGCACACAAAAAAGACGTTGCACAATAATGTACAACGCCTTACAAAGCCTTATTTTATGGTATTTTTGGTGCGGTCGATGGGATTTGAACCCATACGAGGTCTCCCTCACTACCCCCTCAAAGTAGCGTGTCTGCCGTTCCACCACGACCGCGTCTTTGGAGTAAAAACCTGTGAATAAAAAAATGGTGCGGTAGAGAGGATTTGAACCTCCACGGGGTCGCCCCCACTAGCTCCTGAGGCTAGCGCGTCTGCCGTTCCGCCACTACCGCATTCTTTATTCTTTTGCTGCCGCCATAAGCAACATAGATATAATAGCACAAAGAAAGCTGCTTGTCAACAGCTTTTTAGCGCACTTTATCCTTGTACAGCAAATAATATTTATCCCGGTCCTGCAGCACCCGGCTCACGTATTCCCGCGTATCGGGAAAGGGTATGGCCTTGATATCATTGAAGTCATAATCCCAGCCGTTCTTTTCCATCCACTCGTGTGTCTGCCCACGTCCGGCGTTATAGGCAATCATCACCAGGGCCATATTATTCTTGAACTCATGCTCCAGCTCGCCTAAATACCAGCAGCCCATGCGGATATTCGTCTTGGTCTGGTACAGGTCGCTGTCCTTATACTCCTCCAACCCCATTTGCTCTGCTATCCAGCGTCCTGTTTCCGGCATAATCTGCATTAAGCCCACGGCCCCCACGCCGGAAACAGCCTTATGCTCAAAATTGCTTTCATTTTTGATAATGGCCGCTACCAAAAAAGGGTCTACCTTATTTCTGCGGCTGTAGGTCACTATATCCTGCTGATAATCCCACATGTAAACAAAACGCATCTGTACCGCGTCGCTGTTCCACACGCGCCAGCAGCCCCAAAGCACTGCCAGCACAACTGCTCCCAGCACCAGCCAGGGACGCCAGTCCAGCCTGCGCCGACGGCGTCTGATTCTGCGTCTAACGCCCACTGCCGTCACCTAAAAGCTTGGCCAGCTCTTTATGTACTGCGGCAATAGTTTGCTCCAGGCTGCCGCTGTTGTCCAACACTACGTCGGCATATTGCTTTTTTTCAGCCAGCGGCATCTGCGCTTCGATGCGAGCGGTCACTTCTTCTTCCGTCATACCGCTGCGCAGCATGGCACGCTCTATCTGCTGGCGGCGGCTCACAGCCACCAGCCACACGCAGTCCACCTGCCTGTGCCAGCCGGTTTCGATAAGCAGCGGCACGTCCAAGACTGCCGCCTGCTGCTTGGCTTCGCGGCAGTCCTGCAAAAAGCTTTCGGCTCTTTGCCAAACTATTTTATGAATAATACTTTCCAGTGTCTTTAAAGCCTGCTTATCGTGAAAAACCAGCTCCGACACCTTCGCTCTGTCCAGCTCGCCGACATCTGTCAGATAATCGCTGCCAAAGGCTGCGGCCACCAGCGCTAGTCCTTCACTGCCCTTATTTACGGCGCTGCGCGCCTCCGCGTCGGCGTCGAACACCGGCACGCCCATTTTCCGCAGCTCTGCCGACACCGTACTTTTGCCGGAGGCTATGCCTCCCGTTAATCCGATAATAACCATATTATGCTCCTATTTTTGGCACTGGGCGCAATACACCGTGCCGCGTCCGCCCACCTTAGCCGTGCTCAATGCCTGACCACAGCTTTTGCAGGGCTGGCCGCCGCGGCCATAAACCAGCAAATGATTTTGATTATTGCCCTTATTGCCTTCGCCATCCTTATAATCGCGGAAGGTAGTGCCGCGATTTTTAATTCCCTGCGCAATAACGGCATTAACCGCCGCGCACAAAGCGTCTATTTCCTGCCGCGTCAGCGTATTGGCCGGGCGCATGGGCAGAATGCCGGACAGCGCCAGGCATTCGTCGGCGTAAATATTACCCAGACCCGCGATAACGCGCTGGTCTAAAATAAAGCTTTTAATGGCTTTGCGACTCTTCTGCGCCAAGGGAGCCAGATAATCCGCCGTAAATCCTGAGCTCAAGGGTTCCGGCCCCAGCGTTTCATAGCCTTCGATATAAACGTCTCCGTTAGTGACTAAATACAACGTGCCAAAGGTACGGATATCCGTGAACCACATGGTTACGCCGCCTGTCAGCGTAAATTTTATTTTGGCATAGGCAGGCTCCGGCGCGTCGCTGCTTTGCGCCAGCAGCGCTCCCGTCATACGCAGATGCACGATGAGCCGCTGCTCCTTATCCGTAGTCAGCACCAGATATTTACCTTTGCGTCCCACATGGCTGATGGTTTTGCCCACCAGTCCTTCCACAAATTCTTGCGGACTGGGATGCTTAATCAATCTGTCCAAATACACCTCAACGGTGGTAATGGTTTTTCCTTCTATGTGCGGAGCCAGCGTTTTCCTGACCTGCTCCACTTCAGGCATTTCCGGCATAATCAGTCTCCTTTGCTTACTTCGTTTCCGCCCAGTTGACACCGAAGTTGACCTCGGCCAGCAGGGGTATCTCTAAAGAGGCGGCTCCCTCCATAGCTGTGCGCACCAGCTCCGCCACCTGCTCCTTTTCCTCATTAACTACTTCCAGCACCAGCTCGTCGTGTACCTGCAAAAGTATACGGCTGCGGCAGCCTGCCTGCTCCAAGGCCCGTGCCACGGCAATCATCGCTTGCTTCATGATATCGGCCGCCGTTCCCTGAACAGGAGTATTGATGGCCGTGCGCTCGGCAAAGCTGCGCAGGTTGAAGTTGCTGTGGTTAATATCCGGCAGATAGCGGCGACGCCCCATGAGTGTGCTGACATAGCCCTGCTCCTTAGCCTTCGCCACAATACTTTCCATATATTGCTTAACCCCTGTATAGCGGGCAAAATAGCTTTCAATATAGCCTGCAGCCTCCTTGCGGGACACCTGCAGCTGATTGGCTAGGCCAAAATCGCTGATGCCGTAAACGATGCCGAAGTTAACGGCCTTAGCGCGGCCGCGCATTTCGCTGGTCACCTGCTCCAAGGGCACGCCAAAAACCTCCGCCGCCGTGCGGGCATGCACGTCCTGCCCATGGCGGAAGGATTCCAGCAGCAGCCTGTCCTGAGCGATGCAGGCCAAAATGCGCAGCTCCACCTGGGAATAGTCGCAGCTCATCAAACAATCGAAGCCTGCTCCCGGCACAAAAATGCGGCGAATCTGCTTGCCTTCCTCCGTGCGCGTGGGTATATTCTGCAAATTGGGGTCGGTGCTGGACAAGCGCCCCGTCACCGTTACCGTCTGCTGAAAATGCGTATGGATACGTCCCGTCTTGCTGTTGACCAAGGGCTTCAAGCCTTCCAGATAGGTGGATTGCAGCTTGGCCAGCTTGCGGTGCTCCAGAATAGTGCTAATCAGCGGATGCTTGCCTGCCAAAGCCTCCAGCACCTTAACGTCGGTGGAATAGCCTGTTTTAGTCTTTTTGATAACCGGCAGCTGCAAATGCTCGAACAGCACCACGCCCAGCTGCTTAGGCGATTTCAGGTTAAAGCTTTCGCCAGCCTGCTCCTCGGCCAAGCGCTCCAAGCGGCTGATTCTAAAGCTCATATCCTCGTTAAGCTGGCTCAACAGCTCCATGTCCGGCATAATGCCATAATATTCCATCTGCGCCAGCACCGCCGCCAGGGGCAGCTCCAGCTCCTCGTACAGCTTGACCTGCTCCCGCTGTTCCAGCTCCTGCCGCAGCAGCGCTAAAAGCTGAGCCAGATTTTCGCTGTCGTTGGGCAAAATATTATTCAAGTAACGCTTGCACAAATCATCCAAAGCATAGGAGCTATGGCCGGGTTCGGCCACATAGGCCGCCAGGGCAGCGTCGTCCACAATGCCCTGCGCCTTCACGCCGCGACACAGGCAGCATTTATACAGCTCCTTGCTGTCCACAGTCTGCTTGCGGCAGCTGCCGTCGGCCAGCCATTGGTCAAACTGCGGCCAGCAGCCGCTGGCTGCGTTCAGCACATACACCGTATTCTCTAAGAGTATTTCCGCTCTTGTAAAATACAGCTCCGGCAGCGTGCCAGCCGTCTGCGCTACTACCGGCGCCGCAGCCTTCGCCTGACGCAAAGCGGCAAATAAATTTTCCGCCTGCTCCGCAGTCTTAACCAGCACCACGGGCGCAGATTCCTGCTCCACCGTTTCGCCAAACAAATCGAAGCTGTGCTGCTCGCCGCCCAAAACGGCGGCAAAGCGCTCGTACATATTGCGGAATTCCAAATCCTGCAAAAGCGTGCGGGCTTCCTCCTTAACGGGAGCCAGCTCATAATTAGCCACGCTGCTGTCCACAGGCGCATCGGTACAGATGGTCGCCAGCTGCTGGGACAGCAGAGCCGATTCCTTATTGGCTTCCAGCTTAGCCTTCAAGGCCTTGGCCGTTACTTTATCGGTATTCGCCAGCACATTAGCCACCGTGCCGTATTCCTTAATCAGCTTCAAGGCCGTTTTAGGCCCCACACCGGGCACGCCGGGAATATTATCCGACGTATCGCCCATCAAGCCTTTCAGCTCGATGAGCTGCTTAGGCTCCAAGCCTTCGTAAGCTGCGGCAAATTCCGCCTCGTCAAATATCTGGATATCGCTGATGCCGCGCTTGGTATAATAAACCTTGGTGCGCTTATCCACCAGCTGCAGCTCGTCCCGATCGCCGGTAACGATAATAACCTCCACGTCCTGGGGCGCATGCACGGCAAAGGTGCCGATAATATCGTCGGCCTCGTAATTATCCAGCTCCAGCGTGTGGATGCCCAGGCTGTCCAAAACCCTCATAGCCAAAGGAAACTGCTCGGACAGCTCGCTGGGCGTAGGCTTGCGCTGGCCCTTATAAGCTGCGTACATTTCCGTGCGGAAGGTTTTGCGTGATTTATCGAAGGCTACCGCCATATAACGCGGCTGCACCTCGTCCAAAAGCTTGAGCAGCATATTGCACAGGCCGTAAACAGCGCCCGTGTGTACGCCCTGACGGCTCATCAAGGGAGGCAGCGCAAAAAACGCCCGGTGAATCAGGCTGCTGCCGTCAATTATCAAAAACTTATCTGCCATAACTTCTCTCCTATAAAAAGTTAGCAGCGCCGCCTAGCGCTGCCAACTGGCTTCCCATTATCTGCTTATTTTAAAGCGCTTATTTCTGCTCGGCCGCCGCTTCCTTCTGCTGCGGTAACAGAATTTCAAACTCATTCAGCAGCGGTTTGTCCCCGTTTACTACAAAAACATAAACGAAGCGGGCTACAGGGATTTTTTCCGAAACTACCTGATAAGTCAGCACATCGGCATCGTCCAGCTTTTCGATAACGCGCAGACGGTTGGTAGTCAGCTTACCAAAATTCTTCTGCACCTGCTCCAGCATATTATTATAGGCTGCTTCGTCCCAATTAGACTGCATATTAGCGGACATCACCGCGCTGGCAGCCTTGAAATTACCGCCGTTGATGAATTTATCCACGGCAGCCTCCTCCGCATCCAAAGACTTGCCGCTTGCCGCGCTGCAAACAGCGCTTACGGCCAGCATCATAACCGTTACGGCCAGTATAAATATTTTTTTCATGGAATATTCCTCCTCAAGCCTTCTTAAAAACATCCTGTCGCTCAGGCTTTCGACTATTCTTTTATTATAATCTTTTACGCGACGGCAGGCAAGCAATAGCGCCCATTCTTTACATATTTTTCAGGCTTATCCTCCCTCTTGACTTTAAGCGCACCCAAGGTGCTATAATGAGCGCAGATAAAGCTACGGGCTCAGTCCCGTATAATCCCAAGGAGGAAACACATCATGCACATGGCAGACGCTTTAGTAAACCCTGCCGTAGCAGGCGCAATGTATGCTTTCAGCGCAGCGAAACCTTCTCCCTGGGCGCTTCCGATAAGCCCGACGGATTGGAATGGTCGTTGCTGCAAATTGCCGGTACTGATGAACTGAACGCCAGCACAGCCTTCCACGGACAAGCAGCCGCCGTACAGGAAACCATAGCGCCGCTTCCCGATTACAGCTTTAAAAATTCAGACTCCGCCCGGGGTACCGTCGTTTCTGGATTATTGGGCAGCGCCGCCGTAATTCTTCTGGGAACGGGGCCTGCCTTATAGGAAAATTCTTTAAGCGGCAAATAGTTTACGACGGCCCAACCGCCGCCATCCTTGCCAATCAGGAGCTGCTGCAGAACTACGGGCTGGAGCTGCCTCTGTCCCTGCAGCGGCAAAAATAAAGATGTACAAAGGCCGTACCATCAATAAAAAGGTACGGCCTTATTTTTGTTTCAGCTTATTTTATTATACTGCTCTGTTGCCAAACGGTTTCCTTATTTCAGACCGTTGACAATGCGCTCCATAGCCTCGACGGTATTTTCGCGGCTGCCGAAAGCGGTCAGGCGGAAATAGCCCTCGCCCATGCGGCCAAAGCCTGCGCCCGGGGTGCCTACTACCTGCAGCTTTTCCAGCAGGAAGTCAAAGAATTCCCAGGAGCTCATGCCGTTGGGGCATTGCAGCCAAATATACGGGGAATGTACGCCGCCGTAATATTTAATGCCTACTTTGTCAAAGCCGGCCATCATAATACGCGCGTTTTCCTGATAATAAGTGATGTTTTCGCGGCATTGCTTAACGCCCTCTTCGCTGAACACAGCCTCGGCGCCGCGCTGAATGATATAGGGCACGCCGTTGAACTTCGTAGTCTGACGGCGCAGCCACATTTTATTCAGCTCCATATCCTTGCCGTCTTTAGTCTTGCGCACCAAAGCGTGGGGCACTACGGTATAGCCGCAGCGAGTGCCGGTAAAGCCTGCGGTCTTGGACAGGGAGCACAGCTCGATGGCGCACTTCTTCGCGTCCTCGATGACAAAAATACTGCGGGGAATAGCCGGGTTGCTGACAAAGGCCTCGTAAGCGGCGTCGTACAGAATAACGGCGTCGTTTTTCAGGGCATAAGCCACCCATTTTTCCAGCTGCTCCTTAGTATAGGCAGCGCCGGTGGGATTGTTGGGCGAGCACAGATAAATAACGTCGGCCTGCACGCTGTCGTCCGGCATGGGCAGGAAGTCGTTTTCCGGTTTGCCTTCCATATAAATAATTTTGCGGCCGCACATCACGTTAGTATCCAGATAAACGGGATACACCGGGTCAGGAATCAGAATCGTGTTCGCATTGCTGAAAATATCGGTAATATTACCGCAATCACTCTTAGCGCCGTCGCTGATAAAAATTTCGTCGCTGGCCAGGCTTACGCCGAAGGAAGCGTAATATTTTACCAGCGCTTCATGCAGAAAGCCGTAGCCCTGCTCCGGGCCGTAACCGCGGAAGGTAGCCTGCACGCCCATTTCCGCTACGGCCTTGGCCATAGCGTCCACTACGCACTGCGCCAGCGGCAGCGTAACGTCGCCGATGCCCAGGCGAATAATTTTCTTATCAGGATGAGCCTCGGCATAAGCGTTCACCTTATGCGCAATATCGGCAAAAAGATAGCTCTCTTTCAGATTGCAGTAATTTTCATTAACAAATGCCATTTTACTTATAAACCCCCATTGAATATAAAATATAAATTATAAAAAACGAATGGCAAGCGCCCGCCGCCCGCAGGCGGAAGGCGCTTGAAGCCTTCGCTTTATTTAACAAGCTCGTCAGGAATTTCTACCGTACCGGTAAAGGCCTCCACGGCCTCGCCCTCCAGGAAAACATGGTCGTTCAGCGCGTGCGTAACCTGCAAGGTGCCGCCCTTAGCGATAACCGTCAGCGGTTCGCCCTTTTTACCGGCGCGTCCCAGCATAATGCTGGCTACGGCCACAGCGCTGGCTCCCGTGCCGCAGGCCCAGGTTTCGCCGCTGCCCCGCTCCCATACGCGGAACTTAACGGTATTTTTATCGATGACCTGCACAAATTCAGTATTTACGCCTTCGGGGAACAGCTTGTGATGCTCGAACAAAGGCCCTATTTCCTCCAGCTTAAGCGAGTCCACATCGTCCACAAAGGTTACGAAATGAGGATTACCCATGGAAATGGCAGTGCCGTTGAAAACCACCTTTTCCTTGGTCACATCGTCATGGTTATCGTCCAGCACCAAGCCCTGGTCCACAAAAATATAATGATCGCAATTCATGGGAATTTCTGTAGCCTTAAAAATCGGCTTACCCATATCCACCTTCGCTGACACAACCTTTCCCTCCTCTATCTTCATTTCAATAGTTTTTATGCCGGACAGCGTTTCAATCGTCACCGGATTCTTATCCGTCAGACCTTTGTCATAAACAAATTTCGCTACGCAGCGAATGCCGTTACCGCACATCTTTCCCTCGGAATGGTCCGCATTGAACATACGCATTTTAAAATCGGCGACGTCGGATTTGCAGATGCAGATAAGACCGTCGCTGCCGATACTGAAACGTCTGGGGCTGACGTATTCAGAAATAATTTCCGGATGCGGCAGCTCCTGCTTAGTGCAGTCCACATAAACGTAATCGTTGCCAGCTCCGTGCATTTTCGTAAATTCTATTTTCATGGCTCAGCCTCCTTTGTCTTCTCATCTACATTATAACAAAAATCAAGCTGCTTTACACCATTATTTAGGAAAATTATCATGATATTGCAGCAAAGAAGTAAAGGAAAGGCGCCGCCCGCAAAAAGCGAACGACGCCAGGGAAAGACAGTATGAAAATCAGTACAGAGGCTCTTTAGCCTTAGCTCTTTCGCTCTTGTCAACCAGGAAAGCAACTGCTGCGTCGCCGGTAATATTAACGGAGGTACGCGGCATATCCAGAATACGGTCGATGCCAGCAATCAGAGCGGAGCCCTCCAAAGGCAGACCCAAAGCGGTCAGAATCATGGTCAGCATGATGAAGCCTGCGCCGGGAACGCCTGCGGTACCGATAGACGCCAAGGTACCGGTAACGATGATGGTGAAGTACTGCGCGCCGGTCAGGTCGATGCCGTACAGCTGGGCGATGAACAGAGCGCATACGCCCTGGTAGGCGGCGGTGCCGTCCATGTTAATGGTAGCGCCCAAGGGCAGAACGAAGCTGGAAACTTCTTTGGATACGCCCAATTTCTGCGCGCAGCTCATAGTCAGGGGCAGCGTGCCGCCGGAGGAGCAGGAGCTGAATGCCATCAAAGAAGCGGGAGCGATGCCCTTAGCAAATTTCACAACATCGGTGTTGCCAATAAATTTCAGCATTGCGCCATAGACAAAGATTGCATGCAGCAAGCAGCTCAAGTATACGGCGATGACAACCTTCAGCAAAGGCAGCAGTACAGCGGGACCGTTGGCTGCCACAACGGGAGTAATCAAACCAAATACGCCGATAGGAGCTACAGCCATAATGATGCCGACGATTTTATAGGAAACTTCCGCTAAACCGTTAATAGTATGCTTTAAATAATCGGCCTTTTCGCCCACGGCGGTAATGCCCACGCCAATGAACAGGGAGAAAACGATGATTTGCAGCATATTAGCCTTCAGCATTGCTTCCATCGGATTGGTCGGGAAAATGTCCACGATAACCTTCATAATCGGAGGAGCGGCTTTAGCGGCAACCTTAGTAGTTTCAACCGGCAGCGTCAGGCCTACGCCAGGCTGCATAACGGTGCCGATTGCCAGACCGATAACGATAGCGAAGGCGGTGGTGGACAGGTAATAAGCGAGAGTTTTGATACCGATGCGGCCAACCTTTTTAATATCGCCTAAGCTGCACACACCGATAACCAGGCTGGAAAATACCAGCGGAACAATGACCATTTTGATCATGTTCATGAAGATAGTGCCTAAAGGCCCAATCCAGGCTTTGGCGAAGCCTGCGCCCTCAGCGCCCAGCTCTAAACCGGCGATAATACCGAGAGCCAGACCAATCAAAATTTTTGTAGATAAATTCACTTTGACAACCCCCTAATAAAAATGTAATCTTTTTCCTGTTTTAAATTATAACAGAGTAAAACGTAAAAGTCTGATTGTATACAGTATTATTGCCGTGTATACATTATATTTGCTAAAGGGTTACAATAATAACAAAAATCCCTGCGAAGCGCTGCGCTCCACAGGGAATCTGCTTACTTGCCAAATATTTCAAATAAAATAACTGCCGCTGCGCCGGGAACCCCAAAGAAGCCGGCAATCAGCGCTTTAATAACGGTAATCTTTAGTCCGAACCCCACAAAGGAGCCCAAAAGGTTAACCACCCACAGCAAAAGCGCGCCGCAGATACCGTTCCACACCAGCTTAAAGGGCATGGAAAGCAGCTTGACCACGAGCAGCAGCAGCACTACGCCTACCAGCAGCGGCCCTAAAGCGCCCAACGGCCCCAGTCCTGCGCTGGCGGCAATCCCCTCCAACATTTCCATTTATCAGTACACCTCTTTACATAGCCCTTCTATTTTCCAAAGCCTTGGACAGCGTAACTTCATCCACATATTCCAAATCGCCGCCCATGGGCAGGCCGTGAGCAATGCGGCTGACAGTTATGCCAAGGGGCTTCAGAAGCTGGGCCAGATAGGTAGCCGTAGCCTCGCCCTCCACATCGGAATTGGTAGCAATAATAATTTCGCTGACCGTTTCGCTTTGCAGGCGCTGGAACAGCTCCCTGATGCGCAGCTTGTCTGGGCCAACGCCGTCCAAGGGCGACAGCACCCCATGCAGCACATGGTACAGCCCGTTATAGCCGCGGCTGCGCTCCATGGCGGCAATATCCTGGGGCTGCTCCACTACGCAGATAATATGCCTGTCGCGGTCGGGCGCGCCGCAGATTTCGCACAGCTCGCCGTCCGTCAGGTTATAGCACTGGCTGCAGTAATGAATATGCTGCTTGGCTCCGTTCAAAGCCTCCGCCAGCTGCCGCACTTCCTCCGCAGGCATATCGATAATATGATAGGCCAGGCGCATGGCCGTTTTCGAGCCTACGCCCGGCAGCCGCCGCAGCTGCTCGTACAGATTAGCCAGCGGCCTGATCATTCTTGCCATTTTAGAACATGCCGGGCAGCTTCATACCGCCTGTAACCTTAGCCATTTCCTTTTCCGTCATTTCGTCAATTTGCTTCATAGCGTCGTTAACGGCGGTCAGCAGCATATCCTCCAGCATCTCCACATCCTCCGGATCCACAGCGGAAGGAGCGATTTTAATAGACTTCAGCTCCTTCTTGCCATTGACTACGACGGTTACGGCGCCGCCACCCACAGAAGCCTCTACAGTACGGCTTTTCAAATCCTCCTGCATTTTTGCCATATCGGCCTGCATCTTCTGCACCTTTTTCATCATTGCCTGCATATTACCCATGCCACCAAGAAACATAATAAAATTCCTCCTTAATATACGTTAATTGCTTAATATTTATATTGAGCCTTGTGCATCACAAAGCATCATATCCCATTACAGCTCGGTTATCGTGCCGCCGAAAGCGTCCATAGCCTTGCGCAGATTATCCGGCAGCTGCCGCGGAGCGGCCGGCTGCGCCTGTTCTTTTTTGGGAGGCGCAGGCTGCGCCTTCGTTCCCGCAGCAGGCCCGCCTGAACCACGCAGGCTGGCTTCCGCCGCGCACTGCAGCCGCAGCGGCCTGCGCGCCAGCCGCAGCAATATTTCCTCAAAATAGCTGCGGAAATCGTCCTTATTCATACGCTCGCTTTTAAAGGGCGCTTTAAAGGCCACCACCAGCACGTCGTTGCTAAAGCTGTAGACCCGCCCGTCCTTGGCGCAGGAATACATGGACATTTTCTTTTCCGAACGCACCAGCTCCAGGGTCTGCTTCCAAAAATCGTCGCCAGCCGCCCAATCGCCGCCGTATTCCTCGCCTGCTGCCATTGGCTGCGCGGCAGGCTGCACCGTAGCTTGCGGCGCAGGCTTCTGCGACGCTGCGCTCGCTTTAGGAGTAGGAATCGTTTTAGCTGCTGCCGGACGGTTATTCACCGGCGGCGCAGACGACAGCTGCTCTAATTCCTCCGCCGTAGGCCCATCGTCCTGCCCCGCTTCCGGCGGAAGCTCCGGCCCGGTATACAGCTTAGCGCCGACAGGCGGCACAAAAGCAGGCTGAGCTTTAGGCTGTGACTGCTTCTCCGTACTTTCTGCTTCAACTGCGACTGAAAAAGGCGCAGGCTGCACAGCCGCGCTTCCGGCAAGCCGCCGTTCCAGCTGCTCCACTCTGGCCGTCAGCGCCGCCAGCGTGCTGCCCTCGATGCGGCACAAATCCAGCAGACACAGCTCCGCCGTAATCTTCGGCCGCAGCGTCCCCTTGAGCTCCAGCACGGCGGCATGCAGGCGTTCCTCCGCCGCCAGCAGGCGGTCGCGGGCAAAAAGCGGCGACAGAGCCTGAAAGGCTTCCTGCGTATCCGTTAAATAAACCTCGTCATAACCAGGCACCGCCTGATACAGCAGCAAAGCGCGCAAGTATTCCGCCAGCTCCGTCAGCACCTGCCCCACGTCCTTGCCCTGCTCCAAAAGCTGGTTCAGCTTGCCTAAAGCGGCCGCCAAATCCTGCCGTCCTATAGCGCCCACCAGCTCCCGCAGCGCTTCGCGCCCCACGATGCCCAGCACCTCGCGCACTACGTCCACCGTCACCGTCTTAGCCATTACGCCGCACTGGTCCAACAGGCTCAGCGCGTCGCGCATACCGCCCTCGGACTGAATGGCAATCAGCCGCAAAGCCTCGGCATCTGCCGCAATGCCGCTGCCTTCGGCTACCAAAGCCAAATGCTCGGCAATTTCGTCCACCGTCACTCTGCGGAAATCAAAACGCTGGCAGCGGGAATGAATGGTAGCCGGAATCCGATGCGGGTCCGTCGTCGCCAGAATAAAAATAACGTGGGCCGGAGGCTCCTCCAAGGTTTTCAGCAAAGCGTTGAAGGCCTCGGTGGTCAGCATATGCACCTCGTCGATAATATATACCTTGTAGCGGCAGTCCACCGGCGTAAAGGCCAGCTGGTCGCGCAGGGCCTTAATCTCGTCGATGCCGCGGTTGGAGGCCGCGTCGATTTCAAACACATCCATGGACGTCCCGGCGGCAATGCGCACACAATTATCGCAGCAGCCGCAGGGAGCGGGAGTCGGCCCCTGCTCGCAGTTCAGCGCCTTCGCTAAGATACGCGCCGTGCTGGTCTTGCCCGTACCTCGCGGCCCGGCGAACAAATAGGCGTGAGCTATCCGTCCGCTGGTCAAAGCGTTGGTCAGCGCCGTTTTAACAGGCTGCTGCCCTACCAGCGCGTCAAAATTCTGCGGCCGCCATTTGCGGTACAGCGCAACATAAGCCATACGTCCCTCTCCCTTCGCTTGCGACGCCCTTGCTGGCGCACGTTACATACATCAATATTATAGTATATTCACCGCCGCACCGCAAGCAGGCATTCGCATTTGCAGGCCATCTAATACGCATAAAGCAAACTGGCGTAAGCCCGAAAGCCTACGCCAGTTTTTATATTTCCGCAATTTGCCATAAAGCAAAATAAATTCTCTGTTTACTTTCTTTGCTTCAACAGCTTAACGACCTGCAGCACCTCATCCAAACTGATATCCTGATCCTTCGTATCAGGCTGTTGATCCAAATCAACAAAAAAGCTGCTCATATTACACTCCAATAAGTTATGAAGCTTCAAGAGATTCGGAAGGGTAACGGGCACACGACCGCATTCAATATTGCATAAATGCGTTTGTGAAATTTCCATTGCCTTTGCCAACTTAGTTTGAGTTAAATTCTTAGCCGTCCGCAGCAACCTTATTCTGCGACCAATAAGCTTGATTTCTTCCTGCATTGTTCTGCACCGCCTTTCGGTTAATTTGCAATAAACATTCTTAAACTCATCAGGCACTTATTTAAAGTGTACCACGAATCGCAAAATTATCAAGTCTTTTTCTTCTAAAATTTATTTATTTTCTTCTATATATTATCGATATCGATAATATATCACAACAAAAGCAGGTAAACCACTGCTTTTTAGCACTATCGTATTGTTAAAATATACAAATGTTTATTGAAATACTTATCGGCATACAGCCTTAGCCTAACAGTAAACGATCGCTGGCCATCTCCGAACCGCTGGCTTTTTCAAACATAGCCAACAGATCCGGTATCTGCAAATGCCGTTTTTCCTCACCCTGTACATCGATAATAATGCGTCCGTTATGCAGCATTATCAAACGGTTGCCATAACGCAGCGCGTCGCGCATATTATGGGTAATCATCAGCGTGGTCAATTGGTCGCGGGTAACAATCTTTTCCGTTAAAGCCAGCACCTTAGCGGCAGTTTTCGGGTCCAAAGCAGCCGTATGCTCGTCCAAAAGCAACAGCTTGGGCTTCTTCAAGGTAGCCATCAAAAGAGTCAGCGCCTGGCGCTGGCCGCCGGAAAGCAGGCCCACCTTAGCCGTCATGCGCTCCTCCAGGCCCAAATCCAGCTCCTTCAGCAGCTCGTAAAAGCGGTCGTGCTGGTCGCTGGACAGGCTCCAGCCCAAGCCCGGCGTTTCGCCGCGGCGAGCGGCTAAAGCCAAATTTTCTTCAATCATCATACCGGCAGCCGTGCCCAGCATAGGGTCCTGAAAAACGCGGCCGATATACTTAGCCCGTTTATGCTCAGGCTTTTTCGTAATATCCTCGCCGTCGATAACGATTCTGCCGGAATCCACCGGGAATACGCCGGCAATAGCGTTCAGCGTCGTGGATTTGCCCGCGCCGTTGCCGCCGATAACCGTAGCAAAATCGCCCGGCTGCAAATTCAGGGTCAGTCCCTGCAAAGCGCGCTTCTCATTAATCGTCCCAGGGAAAAAGGTTTTATAAATATTATCTACCTGCAGCATTTACCGCACCGCCTTTCTGCCGCTCAGCTTAGCCTTAATCAGCGGCATGGACAAAGCCAGAGCCACCAATACGGAAGTAAACAGCTTGAGGTCGTTGGGCGGCATGCCCATAGCCAGAACCGCAGCGATAACTATGCGGTAAACTATGGAGCCCAAAACTACGGAAATCAAACAATTTTTAAAGCTGCGCGTGCCAAACAGCACCTCGCCGATAATAACGGAGGCCAGGCCGATAACGATAGTGCCCGTGCCCATGCCCACGTCGGAAAAGCCGTTGGACTGGGCCACCAGCGCGCCGGACAGAGCCACCAAGCCGTTGCTCAGCAGCAGGCCCAAAATAATGGTCACATCCGTATCCACGCCCTGCGCCCTGATCATCTGCTGATTGAAGCCGGTCGCACGAATAGCCGCGCCAATCTGCGTGCCAAAGAACCAGTACAGGAACAGCCCCACTAAAGCAGTAGCGGCCAGGCCCACCAACAGCGTGGTTTGCGCCATATTCACGCCCAAAGTCTCGCGGGCAATTTTAAAGCAGGTATCCACGCCCAGCAGCGACAAATTCGCCTTGCCCATAATGCGCAGATTCACGGAATATAAGGCAATCATCGTCAGAATACCGGCCAGCAGCGCCGGAATCTTCATTTTCGTATGCAGCAGGCCGGTAGCAACGCCGGCCAGCGTACCGGTTATAAACGCAGCCAATAGCGACGGCATCACGCCGTAACCGGCCACCATCATGGAAGCAGCCGTAGCCGCGCCCAAAGGGAAGCTGCCTTCTACCGTCAAATCGGCAATATCCAACACTCTGAATGTTACATACACACCCAAAGCCATCAGCGCCCAAAGCAGGCCCTGCGCCACTGTGGGAATCAACAAATCAATCATCAGGAACATCCTTCCATCGTCAAAATCTCTTATAGCCTTTATTATAGCACAAGCAGTACCATTATGCCGAAAAATATGTAGCAAATAGTTAAACTCCTTTATACATAAAGGAAAGTCTGCCATAGGCATCTATGACAGACTTCTGCATCTTTTTCCAGACTTATGCACGGACTGCAAAATCAGACCGCCGTTTTGCCCACAGGCTTATTTAATTACTTCCGCGCTTTTCAGAACATCCTCCGGCACTTTCAGGCCGATTTTTTCAGCTTCCTTCATATTCACGATAGCCGTAAATTCCTTTTGCGCCTGAATTGCCATATCGGCGGGTTTGGACTTGCCGCTCAGAATATCTGCTGCCATTTCGCCTGCCTGGAAGCCCAGCTTGTAATAATCCACGCCCAACGTAGCCAAGCCGCCTGCCTTAACCATGCCGCCCTCGCCGCAGATTACGGGAAGCTTAGCCTCTTCAGTAACAACTGCCAGGGTAGGCATTGCGGAAGCCAGCACGTTATCGGTCGGAACATAAATAGCCTGCACCTTGCCCACCAAGCTGCGTGCTGCCTGCTGAATGTCGTTGACATTGGAAACGGTGGCCTCGCTTACGGTAACGCCCTTAGCGGCGGCTGCTTTTTTCAGAATGTCCACCTGCAGCTGGGAATTAACCTCGCTGGAGCAGTAAATGGTGCCGATGGCTTTAGCGTTGGGCACGATTTTCAGCAGCAAATCCAGCTGCTGTTCCACAGGGTTCATATCGGTAGTACCGGTTACGTTGGTGCCCGGTTTAGCGTTATCTTTAACTAATTTAGCGGTTTTATAGTCGGTTACGGCCGTAGCCACAATAGGAATATCGCTGGTTACGTTAGCCACCGTCTGCGCAGCCGGAGTAGCGATAGCGCAGATCAGATTAACCTTATTATTTACAAAGCGGTGCGCAATATTTTGCAGATTGGATTGGTCTGCCTGGGCATTTTGCCGGTCGAAGGCTATATTCTCGCCTTCCTTATAGCCCTTGGAAGCCAAACCCTCTACAAAGCCCTTATTGGCAGCGTCCAAAGCGGCGTGCTCAACCAGCTGCACAATGCCTACGTTGGCCTTCTCCGCTTTTTTGGGAGCTTCCTTGCCGTTGCCGCCGCAGCCCGTTACGCCCAGAGCCAAGGTCAGCAGCAAACCGGCGGCCAGCGCCTTAATTTTGCAATTTTTCAAAGAAATCATGTTTACCATCCTTCCATCCTACATTTTTAGTGTATGCTGTAGTTGTATTGATTGTATAATATTTCTTGCAGAATGTAAATATCCGTCGGGCTATTTTCAAGAATTTATTCTCTGCTCCGCCGATAATGTTCAAAAGCTTACATATCGCCGTTTCAAAAAATAAAACCGCAGGGCACAGCGAAACGCTCCGCCCTGCCTGCGGTCTGAAACAGTCTACAGCAAACTGCGCGCCTGCTCCTCACCGATAACTAAATGGGTAAACAGCCCCGTCGCCAACGCGCCCTTTAAGGCTCTGCTGCCAGCGTTCACCCCAACACCGATCAGCTTGCGGCAGCGGCGCAGCTGCGCCATGGGAATATGCAGGCAAAAATCGTTATTGCCGCTGATAAATTCCCCGCGCTCGTTATAATAATAAGACAAAAAGCTGCCGACGGCGCGCTGCCTGCTCAAGGAATCGCCAAAGCGTGTAGCTGTTCCCTCGTCCGGCACGCCGGGATAACCGCTGACGGCAACTACGGCCACGTCCAGCTGCTGCCATAAGCCAGCCAACTGATGGAACTCGCTCTTGCCCTCCAGCTCCTCCCGTTCCTCCTCCGAGGCGGGGAAAGCGCTGCAGCCCAGGCTATAGGCAGTGCGGCCGCTGGCTTCCGCCCACAGCAGCGCCAAGGCGTCGGGGTGGTAGCCCTTATGAGGGAAGTGGGCCTCGCCTATCAAGGGCAGCACCTTACCCGTCTGCTGGTACCAGCGGCCCCGCTCCAGCCTGACGACGGCTTCGCCTAAAGCGTAGCCCCAGCCCAAGCCCAGGGTCACATCGGCAGCTGTTTCAGAAAGCAGGTACCGCGCCGTCTGCTGCCAGGGATTGCTGCCTGCGGGCAGCACGCAGCCGCCCTCCAGGCCATATCGTATGCGTAAGCGTTCCAGCAAACTGCTTTCGCCCTCGTCCCCGGCGCAAATCTCGATGCGGACAATGCCCAGCTTTTTGGCACGGGTCAGCATCTTACTGACGGAAGGACGCGAGACGCCAAGACGCTGAGCCACCTGAGCCTGGGTAAGCGCCTCCTCGTAATATAAGCGGGCAGCAGCGATCAGCTGTGCCCGTTCTCCTGCCTGCAGCATTATTTAACTTCTTCCATCAATTCAAACAAAATGCCGTCCTTCATGACAAAAGCAATGCGGGTATGCTCGTCCGCCATCCACGGCTCCACAACCACCGTGTTTTCCGCCAGCTGCTTGTCCAGATCGTCCACCTTATAGGCTACATGCACCATGGTCTGCAATTCCTGCGGCAAAGGAGTATCCTTCTCAAAGCGCAGATATTCGATATGGAATTCGTTGGTGTCGGGGATGATAATATGGGTTTTAATGCCTTCGGCATAAATTTCACCTTCACGGGCAATATCGGTGGGCACGCCCACATGCATAAATTCTTTCATTTATTTCACATCCTTCTGCCATAATTCATAAGCGTGATATGCTTCTTCCGGCTTAGCGTTTTCGTGTACTACCATACGGATAGCACGCAGCATAGCGCTGGGGCAGGCGGCCTGCAATACGTTGCGGCCCATATCCACACCGGCGGCTCCTTCGTTGACAGCGCGGTAAGCCATCGCCAAAGCTTCGCTTTCAGGAATTTTCTTGCCGCCTGCAATCACAATGGGCACGGGGCAGGCAGCCGTAATCTGCTCGAAATTATCGCAGTAATAGGTTTTAATGATATGCGCGCCCTGCTCTGCCAACAAACGGGTAGCCAGGGAGAAGTAACGAGTCGTACGTTCCATTTCCTTGCCTACGGCTACTACGCCCAGCACAGGCACGCCGTATTTTTCGCCCTGATTTACATAATAGGACAGAGTTTTCAAAGAATCCAGCTCGCCGGCAGCTCCCACAAAGCATTGCACGGCCATGCAGGAAGCGTTCATGCGGATAGCGTCCTCGATATCTACGCTAGCAGAACCAAAGCTCATATCGTCCTTGAGTACGCTGGTGTCGGCAGTGCAGCGCAGAGCCACAGCCTTGCGGTGATTGCCGGGAATGCATGTGCGCAGCGCGCCGCGGGTAGCCATCAGGCAGTCCGCATAGGGCAGCAGCGGCGGAATAACCAAATCCAAACGCTCCAGTCCGGCGGTAGAACCCATAATATAGCCATGGTCAAAGGCCAGCATAATCGTGCGGCCATCGTCGCCAAAAATCTGGGACAAACGGCCCTGCATGCCCCAACCGGCGCACTGATGCCCCTTAACGGGGAAAAGGCGCTGCGGCGGCTCAATGCCGATACCGTAATCCTTAGCTAAAACATTACCATCTTTATCAGCCATCTAAAATCCTCCCAAACGGCGGCAGCAGGGCGGCTGTTGCCGCAGCCTGCTTCGCCTTTCAAAGCCTGTTCTTAGTTTTTGTAGTAAGGAGTGCGGCAGGGCGCGTTCCAGTAGCCCAGCATTTCCTCGTCCATGCGGGCGATGCACATCTGGAAGCCTGCGGTCTCCTGTACGGTCAGCACCTCGCCTACGATGCTGGCAACAATTTCGATGCCCTTTTCAGCCAGCAGCTTGTGGCAGGCGCGGAATACAATCAGCTGCTCCATCAATGTAGTAGCGCCGCTGCCGTTGATGATTACCAGCAGCTTTTCGCCGCTTTGTACGTTCAAGTCTGCCAGCAGAGCATTCATCATAATGGCCGCAGTTTCGTCGGCGGATTTCATAGGCTGGCTGCCGCCGCCGCCTTCGCCGTGCTGGCCCATGCCAACCTCCATAACGCCGTCCTCAATCTGCGCAATGGTCATACCGGTAGCAGGATGGGTAGCGCCCTTGGTAGCCACAGCGATAGTCGCCATATTATCGGCAAACTTCTGCGCAATAGCGGCAACCTCCTCCAAGGATTTGCCTGCTGCCGCAGCAGCGCCTGCTACCTTGTACAGAGGCACGCAGCCCACCAGGCCGCGGCGGTCGTCGGCGTTCTCGCGGGGAGCGTTGGCAATATCCTCCTGGGTAACTACCTTAACGACGTTCAGTCCCAGCTTCTTCACCTGCTTCATGGTCAGGTTGCCGGTCAGCATATCGCCCGCATGGTTCAAAACCACGAACAGTACGCCGTGGCCTTTGTCAGCCATTTTAATAGCTTCCACGCAGGCCTGGGGTCCCGGTGCGGCAAAAATATTGCCGGCTACGGAAATATCCACCATGCCTTCGCCGACAAAGCCGCTGATAGCAGGCTCATGGCCGGTGCCGCCCAGGGTAACGATGGTAACGCGGTCAGCCTCGGCCAGCTTTTTGTTAACCACCAGGTTGCCCTGCTCTAAGGAAATGATATCCGGATTGGACAAAGCCAAGCCTTCCAATAATTCGCTGGTAAGATTTTCGGGATTGTTGATAAATTTCTGCATAATTACGCCTCCGTTGATATATTATTTTGCTTAACTGTCAAGCATATGCGCTAGCTTATTCACAGGCTGACGCCATCGAGGAAAATAAAATGGACATGGATACTGCGCCCGGGTCCTTAGTTCCCAGGCTGCGCTCGCCCACATTCTTAGCGCGGCCAAAGCGCGCTACCATTCCGGCAGTAGCGTCCGCACCCTTGCAGGCAGCCTCCGCCATAGCGGCAAAAATTTCCTTAACGCTGCCGCTGGCAGCCAGGCCTGCGTCCAAAGCAGGATACAAAGCGTCCACCATCGTCTTGTCGCCAATTTTGGCTTTGGAAATATCCATAAAGTCTTCCTTGCCCTGCGCCAGCATTTTGTGTATACCGTCAGTATCCAACGAGGTCACGCCTTCGTCCACTCCCTCGGCAAAGCCGCCGAAAACAGTGCCCCACAACGGACCTGCGCTGCCGCCGTTCACGCCCATAAAAGCCATGGATAAATCGTCCAGCAGCTCCTTAATATCGGCGCTGTCATTGGCCTCAATTTTTGCTTTAATCGCGTCGGCCATCCTGCCGATGGTCAGCCCGTGGTCGCCGTCGCCGGCCACGCCGTCCAATTCGCACAGTATCATGCTTTTATCCTTCAGCTCTGTAGCGGCGGCTAAAAGCATGCGTTGCAGCAATTCTAAAGTCAGCATATTATCACCGTTCCTTTCGCTGCCTTTATTTTAACATTTGTCGGCACAATTGTAAATTATTTTCTGAAACTTTTTACTCATCCGAAGAAAAGCGCAAATATGAAAATTCGGCTCTGCCTGAAACCTTACGCTTCAGACAGAGCCGCCGTTCATTTTTCTTCAATATAATTATTTATCAGCCCGCAGTCAAGCCGCCGTCGACGGTCACCACCGAGCCCGTCATAAAGCTGTTGGCTGGCGACGCCACGCTGCATACCGTATGAGCGATTTCCTCAGCGCGGCCTATGCGTCCCAAGGGATACGCCGCCGCCATATCGGCCAGCGTATAGCTCTCGTCCGCGTCCACCAGCTGCCGCGCCAAAAGCGGCGTATCCACATCCGCCGGGCACACACAATTCACGCGGACGGACGGAGCTAAGTCCAGCGCCAGGGCCCGCGTCAGCGCTACGATCGCGCCCTTGCTGGCGCAGTATACGGGGCAGCCGTAATTGCCGCTGACACCCGCGTCCGAGGCAATATTAACAATGCTGCCGCCCCCGTACATCCGCGGCAGCGCCGCCTGGGTCAAAAGCAGCGTACCTTTCACATTGCAGTCCATAATTTCCGCATAGTCTGCTTCCGACATTTGTTCCAAACGCTGCTCCCTGTATACGCCCGCGCTGTTGACCAAAATATCCAGCGTCCAGTCCGCGCGCCCTTCGCAGACGCCGATTTCCGCCAACGCCCGGCGGCAATCAGCGGCGCTGCGCACGTCGCAGCCAATATACACTGCCTCCGCTCCCGTTTGCTGCCGCAAGGCAGCCACCGCCTGCTCGCCCCGCCTTTGGCTGCGCCCTGCAATATACACCCGCGCGCCGTCGGCCAGCAGCTTGGCAGCCACCGCCAAGCCAATGCCCGACGTACCGCCGCTGATTAACGCCGTCAATCCCTGACAGCCGTAATTAAGCTTCGTCATGATCATTCTCCTTCATCTTTAGCTGCGGCGGCAAATTTACCGTGATAGTCGTGCCTTTGCCCACCTCGCTCGTTAATTCCAGCTGCATATCGTGGCGCAGCGCAATTTGCTTGGCGATGGCTAAGCCCAACCCGCTGCCGTTTTTATTCTGCTCGTTGCGCGCCTTGTAAAAACGGTCGAACGCGTGCGGCACGTCCTCCGGCTTAATGCCGCAGCCGTGGTCGATGATTTGCAGCTTGGATTTTTCCAAGCGCAGCTCAATGCCGCCGCCATCCGGCGAAAATTTAATACTGTTATGCAGAAAAATCATCAGCATCTGGCGCAAGCGACCATAGTCGCCGTTGACCATATATAAATCGGTATCCAGCTGCGAAGTAATCTGCAAATTTTTATCCTTGCCCAGCTGCCGCGAGCCGCGGGCCGCGTCCTGAATCACGTCGCATAAATTCAGCGGCGCTTTTTCAATGGGAAAATCCGTATTCTGCAAACGCGACAAATCAAGCAAATCGTTAATCAAACGCTGTAAAAAAATGCTTTCATTATACATCTGCTCGTGGAACTCGTCCACCTCCGCCTTGTCCGTCACCACGCCGTCGCGCAGCGCCTCTAGGCTGCCGTGGATAACCGTAACCGGCGTGCGCAGCTCGTGTGAAATATTGGCGATAAATTCCCGGCGCAGCTTTTCCAGCTTCTGGCTTTCCTCGTCGGCCAGCTGCAGGCGCTGCGCTAAAATATCCAGCGTGTGCGCCAGCTCGCCTATCTCGTCCTTTTGCGCGATATCGTTGCGCACTTCGTAATCCCGTTCGGCCAAACGCTCCGCGTTGTTGCGCATCAGCTTCATGGGCCGCGTAAAGCGCCAGCTCAAAATAACGCTCAGCGCCATGCCCAAGGCCAGCGCTGCCAACACGCTCAGCAGCAAAATGCGCAGCCCCGCCCAAATTGCGTCGTGCATGCCCTGCACCGGCGAATGCAGCAGCACTACAGCCTTGACCTGGCCGTTTTTATCATAAACCGGTTCGCCCACCGTCAGCATAATGCCATCCAGCCAGTCGTTATATTCTTCAATGATAAAGCGCTGCCCGGTAAAACCCTGTTCCACCTTTTCGCGGATATGCTGCGGCAGCTTATTATAAGCGTCCTTGGGGTCGACGGGCGGCGCTGGCATTTCCATACCGCCGCGCTGTCCGTGATGGCTCGCCCGCTGCTTACGCGCCTGCATCTGTCGCTGCATACGCTCCTTATTGATATTCAAACCCCGCTCGCTGTCCACCACCCAAACGATTTCCTGCGTCAGATTATCCAAATAGTTAATAAAACGGCTGCTGGAAATATTATCTCCGTAACGCCTTTCTAAAAACTCCATATTATCGCTGATAACCTCGGCGATTTTTTGCGCCTGCATAGTCATCTCTTTTTTCTTGAGGCCAATAGTGTGCTGCTTAAAAAATTCGTAAAACACGCCGCCGATAATCAGCGCGAATACCAGCAGCACCGCCGTAAAATACAGCGTCAGTTTAAGAGCGATTTTATTTTTCATCATGCCCGCCTATGCCTTGATCTCAAAACGGTAGCCTACGCCCCAAATGGTTTTGATTTCCCATCCCGGATGCTCTAATTTATCTACCTTAGCCCGCAGCCGTTTAATATGGGAATCTACGGTGCGGCTGTCGCCGAAATAATCGTAGCCCCAAATGCTGTCCAAAAGATTATCGCGGCTGAAAACCTTAGTATTATTTTTCGCCAGCGTCCACAAAAGCTCGATTTCCTTTTTGGTCAGCGGCACCTCCTGCCCGTCTATCTGCACCTCGTACTTATCCAAATTGATAAAAAGATTAGCGCAGGTCAAAACATTTTTCGCCGCAGGCTCCTGCGCCTGAATCCGCCGCAGCACCGCCCGCACCCGGGCCATCACCTCGCTGGCGGAAAAGGGCTTGATAACGTAATCGTCCGCGCCGATATCCAGCCCCATAATTTTATCGTAATCCTCGCCGCGGGCCGTAATCATAATAATCGGCACCATGGATTCGCGCCGCAAACGGCGGCAAACCTCAAAGCCGTCCACCTGCGGCATCATCACATCCAGCAGCACCATAACGATTTCGTCCTGATAGCGGGCGTATTTATCCAATGCCTCCGCTCCGTCCAAAGCGATAACGGGCCCCAAGCCCTCCTTCTTGGCATAGCTGGAAAGAATAGTCGTAATTTGCTTATTATCGTCGGCGATTAAAATTTTTTTCACTCGCGTCATCTCCGCAGCTTCCGTCTGCTTATTCCTTTCTTCTATATTATATAATAGCGTAGCGCAAATTTGTGTTAAAAGTATGACCGCCGGCCAAAATAATTTTTTTAAACGCCGCCAAAAAACATAAAAAAGTCATAATCGTCCTGTACAATAAAGACAATCCAAGGAGCAAGTTAAAAAGCAAAAACAAAAATCAGGGCGCGTCCAGCACCCGGCATCCTAAAAATAAAATCAAGAAAAAATTTACAGACGAGGAGTGATTCTTTATGTTGAACTTGAAAAAAACTTTATTGGCAGGCGCCATCTTAACCGCATTGTGCGCCAGCGCTTTCGCCGCCGACCCGGCGGATAATTCCGCAAAACAACCGACGATGCGCGACCGCGTAAACGCTATTCTGCATGAGGACAGCGCTGCCGACAACGACCGTGCTCCGCGCGGCGAAAAACGCCGCAGACCGCAGCTGACGCCGGAGCAGCGCGAAAAGATGGCCCAGCGCCGCGCCGAATGGGAAAAAATGACGCCGGAACAGCGCCGCGAGGCTCACGAAAAATGGCGTCAGGAATGGCAGCAGCGCCACGAGCAATACGCTAAGAAAACCATGGATAAGCTGACTGACGAACAAAAAGCCGAGGTAGAAGCCTTCATAAAAGAGGATATCGCCCAACGTCAGGAGCGCCGCGAAAAGCTGCATAATATGACTCCCGAACAGCGCGACGCTGTTCGCGCCAACCT
>ERZ779895.426-NODE-426-length-58461-cov-60.621734_pt1 | contig 58461 bp, 109 predicted proteins | sample MGYA00511093_ERZ779895 | MGnify/ENA primary metagenome ERZ779895 (study PRJEB29588, sample SAMEA2142970) | human gut metagenome | biome: human gut; feature: human-associated habitat; material: faeces | place: Denmark | collected 2008/2010 ... | reverse complement strand
CCTATGGCGTTAAGGTGGTGCTATACCGCATATACACTACATTCTTTTTGGCACATGACGCATAATGCGTCTTTTTTTATTGCCATTTTTAAAGCTATGTGATATGTTGAGAGTGTACTTAGGAGGTATATTGATGATTGATATATCTAAGCTGATAAAGGCTGAATATGAGTACATAAGATTAAATGCCAACTTCACAGAGCGAGAATTACAACTGTATGAGTTGCGCAACAAACAATACACATATGAAATGTGCGCCGAGTTGATGAATATGAGTGTATCGACAATAAAACGGATAGCACATCAAGTAGACCGAAAGATAAACCGGGTGATACAATGATGACACTTTGGTGAGCTGATTATGAGCGGATAACGAACTCGTTACCGCTCTTTTTTTATGCAAAAATAGAATTATAGGAGGTGGCTTATGATTACTGACGAAATACTGGAACGTATTTTTTCTAGGGAAGATGTGGCAAAAGTGCCACTTATATATCAATCGACAATGATACACGCAATTGACGAAGAACTTGAAAAGGAGAAATCAGATGATAGCACAGACACCTTATCAAAATATGATTTATAGTCAGCCGCAAATGGCTTATACACCTCAAATGTACAATCCGTGGACAACTAGGCCACAATCTCAGGTTCAGCCTATGCCAGTAGAGCAACCTCAACAAGTAATGCAGCCGCAAGTAAAGCCACTTACAGGTAAGGTTGTCCAGGCTTTAGAAGCAATAACAGCAAATGATGTTCCGATGGATGGCACCGCTGCTTTTTTCCCTAAACAAGATTTGTCTGAGATTTATGTTAAGGGATGGAATGCAGAAGGGCAAATTGAAACAATCGTGTATAAGCCTGTTAGAGACACAAAACCGACACAGGCAGTAAATAATACTTTTGATGCAGAAAAATTTAAAATAGACCTATCAGAGAGCGTTACAGAGGGTATTACAGCAAGATTAGATAATCTGTATTCAAAAATCGAAGAAATTGAAAGTAAATTAACAAGTTTTCAGAGAAAAAATTCGCGATCACAAAGTAAAGGTGGTGACGAAGAGTGAACCCAATTAACATTTTTCAAATGATGAAAGCTGGCCCACAACAGTTTATACAGCAGATGATGGGAAATAATCAGATTATGAGTAATCCTATGATGAAAAACACTATGCAGATGGCGCAGCAGGGCAATATGCAAGGCATAGAGCAAATGGCTAGAAATTTGTGCAAAGAAAAAGGATTAAATGCAGATGATGTATTTAATCAAATAAAAAGTAGATTTGGTAATTAGTAGCATATTAGATGTCTTTGCAAATTACCTAGGTGACATCTTTATGAATATATTTTCAGGAGGTAACAATATGTTTTCAAACTCAAATTGTGCCAGCGTACCTTTAGTGGCTAACATTGATGGTAATGGCAATAACAATGGTGGTTGGGCTGACGGCGGATGGCTTTGGATAATCGTTGTATTTGCCTTGCTCTTTGGATGGGGCAATGGTGGATTTGGCGGTTTTGGCGGCAACAATGGCGGTGGCTATGTTGCGACAGCAGCTACACAAGCTGATATTCAGAGAGGATTTGATAATTCAGCAGTTATCAGCAAGTTAGACGGCATTTCTAACGGACTTTGTGATGGATTTTATGCCATGAACAACAGCATGCTTACTGGTTTTAACGGCATTAACACAAATATCATGCAGACAGGCTATGGCATACAACAGGCGATCAACGCTGACACTGTAGCTGGTATGCAGAACACAAATGCTATTCAGGCAACCCTTAACAACATGGCTGCTCAGAATGCCGCTTGTTGCTGTGAGACTCAGAGACAGATTGAGAGAGGTTTCTGCGACACCAACTACAACATGGCTACACAGGCTTGTGAGACAAGACAGGCTATCGAGAACAGCACGAGAAGCATCCTTGATTTCCTGACTCAGGACAAGATAGCCACATTGCAGGCAGAAAACAATAGCTTAAGGCTCGCCGCATCACAGGATAGACAGAATGCACTTCTGACTACTGCAATGACAGCACAGGCACAGCAGATTGTCAACTCTGTAAATCCTACAGCTATTCCAGCTTATGTTGTGCCTAATCCTAATGCTTATGCTTATGGATGTGGTTGCAATGCAGGCTGTGGCTGCTAAAAGTAGCAGCTACGTAAAAGCGAATAATTGAGTATCTTAATTGAGTTTAACTCGATTTTAACCGATTAAACACGATTATGTCTGCTATGCAGTATTACTTTTTAACCTAAGGGCAGACTGAAATATGTTTGCCCTTATTTTGTGAAAGAGAGGTAAAGATAATGGAGATAACAGGGATTGCATTACAAACAGTTTCCGCAGGCGAAGATGTTGCATTTACAGAAACACCGGTATGCGGTAGCAAATGTATAGTTCACAGACAGGGAAGCGGAATTATCAAGCTAAGAGGCATTACAAATCAGTGCAAGGCAAGATTTTTAGTATCCTATAGCGGTAATATCCAGATACCAACAGGCGGTACAGTTGAAGCTATCTCACTTGCTATTGCAGTAGATGGAGAGCCTTTACAGTCAACACGAATGATTGTAACCCCAGCCGCAGTTGAGAATTTCTTTAATGTGTCGGCACAGGCTTATATTGATGTGCCTTGCGGTTGCTGCAGTACAGTAGCGGTGCAGAATACATCTACACAGGCTATTGAGGTTCAGAACAGTAATTTGATTGCAGTAAGGGAGGCTTGATATTATGCATAAATGGGCTAAACAGATTATGGAATGTGTCAAGGCGAAAGTCGAAGCAATCGGATTAGATAACTTTGAGGGGCAGAACCTTGACGATTTAAAGGATTTTACAGAAATAGCAAAGAATATAGCTTGCTTTGACAAGGATTACAGAATTGTTGAGGCTATGGAGAAATCAGAAGATAACGAAGATATTATGCGCATGGTTGAACAGTACGAAGATTATCCAGATCGAAGATTCTATGATAACTACCGCTATGCTAATGGCAGATTTGCGCCGAAAGGCAGAGGAACAAGGCGCGGTTATATAGAGCCTCCTTACTATCATCAGATGCCAGACGATTATAGGACATGGGAAGATAAGCCAGTGCAGGAAAGAATGAGAGACCTTGATCGCATGAGTGGTAGAATGCACTATACAGAGCCAACGACTGCTACAAGAGACAGCAGAGAAGGCAAAAGTGGCATGATGAGGAGATCATACATCGAGGCTAAAGAAATGCATAAGGATAAAGACACAACTATGCAGGAACTTGAGAAGTACCTCAAAGGAGTTAGTGAGGACATTACAGATGTGATCGGCAACATGACCCCGGAAGAGCGGTCGATGCTCAAATCAAAAATGTCTACACTTGTAACAAAACTGTAACAATTACACATGATGTATATAAGCGTGGGGGAGTGCAAAGTCGCTCTCTTGCGTTTTAAGGGGGCATATAGATTGAATTTTGAATTAAATAGTATTCAATGGCAAATTGTATGGGTAGACAATAAAAACTCGTTATTGAGCCGTACAGATGGCTCTATGAGCGTGGGAGTAACAGACATGAATACCCACTGCATATATTTGGCTAAAAGTTTGCATGGGGCATTTCTACGTAAAGTGATTATACATGAACTATGTCATTGCGTTTGCATGTCATATAACATATATATGCCGATAGAACAGGAAGAGATGCTGTGTGACTTTGTTGCTACATACGGCGATCAAGTATTTGAAATTGTTGATATATTAACAGGATATATGGGAGATAGAATGTATGGATAACATAGATAAGATATTAAAGTATATAAGACGAACCAATCCGGAAATGACCCGACAAAAGCTGATAGAAGAGTTAGGACAATCACACTATATTGCCAAAGCCCTTGTTATTGTATCAAATCAAAAATAAAAATTAATTTTTCAAAAATTCTTATAAAAAAATATTCGGATTAATGTATACCCCCCCTATCAAATAATTCTGAAAATTTCGGACGGTCAAAAAATTTTTTCTCAACTTTTTCTCAATTTCATGCGAGTTTTGCTCAGATTTTTGGACAGAATTGAAACACTTCAACGTGGCAAAGTAAGGCATAACCCAAACCGGGACCAGCCACACGGCAAAAGAACACCACCGACAGTGCTTATAATATGCCATTGTCTCCGCGATAGTTTTTTGTTTACTGCTTTGCGTGTCGCTGTTAATAGATTTACACGCTCGCACACTCAAAAAGCCTTAAAACGCAAATAAACACGTTGTTATTTTTACTCATACAACAGCAATATAAACCGGGCGAGATCTACCGCCAAAAACGGCAGCAGACAGGCGCAATTAATAAGCCACCACAGACAATATAATTGTATAGAATTGTACAAACAATTCAAATAATTAAATATAACTGTACAGTTAATAAGGCTGTACATGAACAGCATAGCACACAGGCGCCGACATAGCAATATTATATTATCAAAGATCAGGAAGCCGCCCGGCTGGAATTGAACCAGCCACAACCCACCAGGAACGGCAAAAGGGCGCGTGCGCGCCCCCTTTTCTACAATAATTCTTTTTTCTCTTGTTCTTCTGATAGAACTTCACAATTATCAACATATACAGCGCAATCAAAACCGTCACCATCAAGGTACCATATACATGTTTTCCCACTGCGACAATCCGACAAAACAATGACGTCATTGTTTATTAATTCTTGTATTTCTTCGGTTGTTTTCCCTGAGAAATTTAATTCTTCCAGTGCGGTGTTAATTGCTTTCTTTTCGTTTTCTGTAACGTTTCTGTAGCCTTGCCAATTTAACATATTCTTTGCCTCCTTATTTTAAAAATATAAGCGATAAAAAATATAATTTATCTACATAAGTAGAAATTATATTAAATTTATCACAATAATATAATAATTTCAATGCTTAATTTATATATTTTATCGAATTATAACCGCCATCGGTTACGGCATTTACAAAATCCAAAATACCGTTTATAGTAAAGTTGTATCTTGTCAAGTCGTGCCCCTCCTGTCTGAGGTAATACGTCCAGTCTCTGCCGACTCCCTCGGAGTCGTAAAAACACCCATCTATGTTTAAGGCGTTCGGCTGAACGACTGGGCAAGCTTTTCCTCTTTGCTCACGTCTTGCATAGCCGCCGAAATCAACAACCACTTTACGACCCTTTTTGTCTGTGAACTCCGCTCTTGGGCGATAGTTCACAATGTCAGTGTTCTTTTTTATTCTTTCCTCTTCTTTGATCTGTGCCCCCATGCACTTTAAATTTAACACCATGTTCTTATCCTCCTAAAAATATATTCTTTTCAGTCTGCCATCATCAGAGCCGAGAGACCATCCCCGGCTGACGCTCCGAAAGTTGGAGCGTTTCGGCTAAAAATCAATACTTGTGTAAACCTCAAGTATTTCACGATATTTATTTTCTTTGTCACAGTCAAAGCCAAGATCTTTAATGTGGAATATTGCATAGTCTCCATATTTTGCGTGAATGTCTTGAAACTGATTGTAGACGGTTTCAAATTCTTCTAAATCATCCACATGAACGATATACCGCTTATATTCCTTGTTTGGCAAATATGGAATAAAAGAATCTTGTGCAACAACTGGATTTGCAAACAATCCGGCTATTTGGACCTTGCTTTTGTTGTCGTCCTGTGTGCTTCTGTCTAGCATGGACACAACCGCCCATGTTAAATTCTTTGTATAATTTTTCATGTTCTACGCCTCCTTAATGATAAAATCCGCCTGGGCTTTCTTTGCCTGATCCTTTGTCATGTCTACAATTCCTATAATATTCTTTGTGATCTTTTCTCTTACAATGTACTTTTTCATTTTCCCATTCTCCTTTGTATTTTCTGCCTTGCTATCCACCAGGCACCGGCGGCAAGCTCTTGCAAGTCGTCAATGTCTGTCATGTGGAATTGTCAAGGTGTTTTATGTTCCTTTCGATAGTTCAATAATACTCTAATATTAGAATATTGTCAACACTTTTTTATTCTATTTTTAGAATATTTTTTGCTTGACTTTTGATGTTGCTATATATATAGTAGATACATACTCAGCCGGGTAGAATTACTATATATAAGGAGGTGCGCAGATTGATAAAATACAAAGTAGATATATTTAAACTGTTAAAGGATCGCGGATATAATCAAACGAGAATTCAAAAAGAAAGATTGCTACCAGCGCAGACGGCGCAGAACATTAAAGCCGGTAAGAGCATCACTCTTGATACTCTTAACAAAATATGTGTGATGTGCAAATGTCAACCGGGGGATCTGGTGGAGGTGATCCCGTCAGATGAAGAAAAATTAAAATATTACTAAAAACATGTTGACATTATTCTATTATTAGAGTAATATATAGCTAACAGATAAAGCAAAGGACAACCGCCAGAGGCGGAGAAAGAGAGGAACAAAAATGAGAATCGAAGGAATAGGAGTTATAAGCAAAAATAAAGCACTGTCAATATTGACAAAAGAAGGCCGCGAGGCGGTAAAATCCGGGGAGATCACAATTGATGAGCTTGGCGAAATGTACAAGCTGGAGCTTGTGAAGAATCCAACATTGTTCGATCTGGCAGATCAAGAGGCAATAAATGAATATAACAAAATGTGGGATCAGGTCGCAAACTGGCCATAAAAATCAGCATTGACAAATCAATAAAACAATGGTATATGTTTTATTGATGTTTTTTATTCATATCTAAACACTAAAGAGGTATTAACCGCATAGAGTATATTTAACTGTATTCTATGCGGTTTTGTTGTATATGTATATATAAAATATATAGCTAGAGAGGAGGCGGAGACATGGAGAATAGTCAGGAGGTAGAAATATTTGACAATGAGATAGATATGTACTTACAAGAGTTCTGCGACATTCACAAGCCGCCTATTGATGATCTCACAAACTGTCCACAGAATTTGTGGTCTGGTGCTATGATGTATATATATAGACGTATGTTCAAAGGTACAGATAGATTATTGAATAATAATAATATATATATGTCTAAGGGTGCTATATATTCTAATATGTATGATTATAATAAATGCTTAGATATATGTGAGTATTATATATATATTTGTGGTTTATATAATAAAGTGCCATCAATAATAGACTATTGCCACTTGACAGGTATTGACAATGACACAATAACGGAGTGGGGAAAGGATAAGCCAAGCCACCCGCGGACAAGAATTTACAAAAAATTGCGCGGTTTTCGTGAGAATTGTCTGACAAATCGGCTAATTGACACAAAACAGGCGGTTGGCTTAATTGCAATACAAAACAGGGAATACGGCTGGAACGATGCCGGCGGAGCTACTGCCGGAGGCGCCACAATTGCTTTAACTGCCTCAGATGTGCGCAAATTGTTAGAGTCAAATTGTGCTAAACTTCCAGACAATTCATCACAGGCGGAGGCTATAGAGATTGATTGCACCATATCAAATTGTGTGAACAATTCAAACAATTTAGGACAGGCTGAAAACGTAGGAAATAAGCCACTTTTTGACGGTAACAACACGGAATAAATACATAACTGTGCGTGAAACGTGGGTTTTGCGAATAGATACAAAGGCATAGGCGACATAATGGCAAATTGTGCGAACAATTCAAGCAATATTAGCACTTAGACAAAACGAGTGCTAAAAAAGAACGCTGGAGGGGGTGGGGGTGTGACAGGACCCCAGGAGAGCCCCTACTAAGCCCCCCAAATATTTTTAAAATAAAAAAGGCCTTATCAGCCACATATAAATATATCAAGTATAAACCTACTCATAATGACAAAACAAATAAGCATAGGATTGGTGAGAATATATGATTGATATACCTGTTATAGATATGTGTAAAACAGGTCAAAACATAGTACATTATCGAAAGCAACAAGGACTAAGTGTTAAAGATTTACAAAACATACTTAAATTTGCAAATCCAAATGCGATATACAAATGGCAAAAAGGAAAATCAATACCTACAGTTGACAATCTGATAATTTTGTCAGCACTGTTTAAAGTCCCAATAGAAGATATAATCGCAATTCAGAAAAAAATATAGACAAAATCCGAACAGTATGTGTATAATGCATACATAACAGTTATCTATCGGTCAGATAGATATTCTTTAATCACATCAGACAAAACTATAAAATCCCCAAAAGGAACAAAATGAACGGAATTGAATATCAGATGGCTGCCATGCGTACAAATGATGGCAGAAATAGAGATAGACTTCTTAATGCTGTTTCAACAACAAATGGAATAGACGTTGCTGAACTGCTTAATGGTGTTATAGGTCTTACAGGCGAGTCGGGAGAAGTTGCCGACCTTGTTAAAAAGGGCGTATTTCATGAAAAAGGCATAGACATAAATCACTTGAAGAAAGAATGTGGCGATGTAATGTGGTACGTTGCCATGATCTGTGATGCAAGCGGATTTACCCTTGATGATGTTATGCAGACGAACAAGGAAAAACTTGAAAACAGATATCCAGATGGATTTGACACTTGGAGAGCCCACAAACAGGAGGACGACATATGATTGAACTTATCGTTTTGCTTTGGATTGCAATAAAACTTAATGCCCCTGTTTGGATATATATATTGTTGGGCATAATTGCTTTAATTAAGGCTGTGGCGTTTGGAATAAATCTCAGCAAGAATAACTAAGCATTGGGAGGTAATCACTATGGCAAAAGATAAATGCAGCAATTGTGAATACTGCATAACTGAAGATGGTGATAAGGTTTGTAACAATCAGAATAGCGAATATTATTCAGATTATGTTGAACCTGGACATGTATGTTTGGATTATGAGGGCAAAAACAATGAGTGTGACTGATGATATTCTGAAAACTGACTATAGTTTACAATTTGATGAAAAGTGCAAGACTTTAGTGGTTCAAAGTCATTATAAGTATGGCAGAGCTGGAAGAAATTTTGCCACAGGCAATGTTGATGCAATAGGCAGCCTTGAAAAATGCCTTGCAAAGTTTAAAGAGACAGGAAATACGGAATATCTTCTTGATGTTGCCAATTATGCTATGTTCAGATACATGTGGCCGCAAAGTGGAGAATACTTTAAACATACCGACAGTGATGAATCAGCCGGAATAGTCGGTATGAGCGTTAATGAAATGGAGAAATACAAATAGGGCTATCGCCAAGTGGTAAGGCACAGGACTTTGACTCCTGTATCCGTGGGTTCAAATCCCACTAGCCCCGCTACTGAGTATAGGCAGTTGTTGCAAGTAGCCTTTCCACCTATACAGTCCACCATGACTAACCATGGGAGCCTTGAGACCATACAAGGCGAATATGAATGATTAGCTCAGCTGGTAGAGCATTTGACTTTTAATCAAAGGGTCGTGGGTTCGAGTCCCATATCGTTCATGCGGTTAAGGTTTTCAAATTCTTTTACCTTGACCGGACAAATGTTTGTTTCATTTGTGCTCCTTTCACTCACTAGCGGAATGCTGAATAAAGGACCGTCACCAGGTCCGGTGAGTGTTTTGTGAAAATCAGCCTACAGAATGCCAACTGTAGCCGTATAGGCGGTCGAATACTCCTCCCCAGAGTAAATGATCACAAGCCCCGGCATACGGCTATATAGTATGCCGTATGTATAATGACGCGGAGTAGAGCAGTCTGGCAGCTCGCTAGCCTCATAAGCTAGAGGTCATGGGTTCAAATCCCATCTCTGCCATTTGTTGGTCAAAGTTAAGCTCTTTCTAAGCATTGGGTCTATGGCTTGGCTGACAATCTTGAAGCTTAAGGAGGCCGGATAGCAATCGGATAGAGTATTGGTGGCAGAGCCCTACTTGAATTAAAAAAATGCCTTGATTTGGGAAAATTAAGGAAATGCACACTGGAACAATAGTCAAGTGGTCAAGACATCGTCCTTTCACGGCGGTAACGAGGGTTCGATTCCCTCTTGTTCCATTACAAAAACAGAGAGATGTATGGTTGTGAGGTGAAATATGGCTGGTGGTGTACATAGGTGCGATCCGGATAAGTTTTCAGAGGCAGTAGCAGAATATATGGCTGGTAGAGTTACACAGGCTAAAGCTGCGAAAATAGCCGGAATGAGTACTCCGACCTTTTTGAAATACCTCAATATGTTATTTAACGGAGAACCATTTCCAGACACGTTGTTTGTTTTTGAAGATGAGGAGAAAAAATGAAGAAAATTGCGTTGATAATGGCATTAGGATTGACTACATTAACTGGTTGTTGCTCCGGACATGATGTAGAACCTACACAAAGTTCTGCTGCAAATAAATACATAGACTTGGTTGTGATTTATGAAAATCTATCACAGCAAACAGAGGTCATGTATGATAAGAATACAGGTGTTATGTATTTTCACAGAGACAGTCGATATGATAATTTTATGACACCTATATACAATGCGGACGGCACATTAAAACTATATGAGGAGAAGTAAAATGTGTGAATTTTGCAATGGTAAATGCCAAAAGATAGAAAATGGTTATACATACGGAAGCGCAATGATAGTTGGCGATACACATAACTGGCATCTGTCCTACGACAATAGTGGAAACGAATATGGGGCGGGGCGGTTTGACATAAATTATTGCCCTATCTGTGGCAGGAAGTTGGTGGAGGAATGATAGTTAATATTGATGCTAGCGTGTACACGATGAATAGAAAAGGTTTCAGAGGAGTTCTCAAAATAGCGTCAAAGGCTGTTAAATTTGGCATATATGCCGTAGTTAAGGATGACAAAGCAATTATGCTAAACGAGAAATATGAAGATATAGGCAGTCTTAAAAATGCAGTTGCAGAATATAAAAAGCATGGGTTTAAGGTGTATTGGAATGAGAATAATAATGACGGTGGACAATCGTAAACAAGAATACACAGAAGAGCACTTTAGACGTGGCAATCCTGAAAAAGATGGCAATTATATTGTAGTATCACGCACAGGTGCTATTTGCCGTGATAACTACAATAGCGATGGTGGATGGCAAAAGTCAGAAAACGATGGAACAGTGGAATATTTGCCACAATCATGGGAGGAAACAAAATAATGAGCTTTATTAAATACATCAAAGATTGTATACATTTTGCGAAAAAATACCCTTTTACACATAAGGGGATGAAAAGAATATGGTTGAGAAATATGCTATATATCAATGCACAACCTAAATATTGGCACGGTCGATTGATAAGCAGAATATTAAAATAAAAAAGTGAGTATAATATATGAAACATGAAAGAGAATGGCACACTTGCGACAGGTGCGGAAAAGAAATAACCACAGAAACGATGGGGATAATAAATTTTTCTGAATATGGCACATCCCCCAATGAAATTCCGTCCTTTGGTCTTGATGATGAAAGAGGGAATATTATAATTTGCGCTTTTGAACATGTAAATAAAAAGTATGAATTATGTTCAAAATGTGAGGAGAATTTTGAGAGGTTTATGAAGAATGAAAACACTAATTGATTTTGTTAAAAATTTAAAAACATTTTATCAATTTTATAAAGATTATGAATACGATGGCAATGATTGTCGATTTATAATTGAAAACTATCAAGAGGTTTTATGCAACCGTACAAAGACAATGAGCAAACCTACATATTATGCAAAAGGTGTTATTGCTCAAATGGATAGGTGGTATGAGGATAGTTGGAAATCTATGTATAAATGTGAACCATTTGAGTCGGCAGAAGAAAAAATTATGATAAAATCCGATGGACAAACTGCACAAGTGTTTATTGACGGCAAAAAAGTAAACTGCACGGACATGGAGTTACATTTTATCGGTCATTCAAACCAAAGTCCAATGATTAAAGTTAATGCACGATGGCATAAAACGGATGAAAACGGAAATACAATTCTGAATGAGGATAAAACCGCCATATTGACAGAGGGAATAAAGATAAATTGTTAGGAGTGATATTATGAAAAAATTATTTGTAAGTGTGCCTATGAAAGGCAGAACAGAGGAAGAAATCAAAGCAAGTATTCAGAAGATGAAAAAGGTAGCAGAGATATACGAGGGCGAGGAATTAGAGCTTATCGACAGTTACGTTGAGGATAACCCACCTAAAGGCAACAATCAAGCCATTTGGTTTTTAGGGGAAAGTCTTAAGAAACTGGCACAGGCTGATGTATTCATGGGAATATGTGAGAGCTACGATTGGAACGGCTGTTGCATTGAAAGGGAAACAGCAGATAAATATGGTATTAAAGCATATACGATTCCGGTAAAGTATGTAATTGATGATTATAATGCACTTTTGAATAGATTACATCCGGTTTGCGGTGATGCAATACCAACATTTTAATAAAAATATTACCGGCTAACAAATAGAGTTAGTCGCTACCCTAGAAAAATTATAGGCAGAGGCCATAGCACCTCTGCTTTTTAGCGAGGTGCTATTTTTATGTCTGAATTACAGAATTTGATTAAGGATTGCGAAAAATACATAGATATCCGGGGCATAGACGAAACAATTATCAATGCCTATCTTGATACTTGCCAACTAGCCAAAAATGATGGTGATATCACTACAATGCTTGAATGCACGGCAAGGTCAAAGACAATCGTGAATCAATTTTGTTTGAAACAATTCGGAATGGATATATGGGAAATAGAGAAATTCGCCCAGGCAAACAAGACAGAGATAGAGCTTGTCAATCAATATTATTCAACACTTCTTACGGAATCCAATGAAGTATTTGAAAGTTTTATGCTGTATTTGGAGCGCAAAAGACCGATAGAAGAAAGATTTTATCAGCCTAGAATAAATCCGTTGAGACAAGTGGCAAATGGAATACAAGACCTTGTAGATGATAAATTAGACGAATTATTTGTTAACTGCCCTTCAAGAATTGGAAAGACACAAATAGTGAAGTTGGGCTTTTTGTGGTATGGGTCAAAATTCCCTGAACAATCTAATTTGTATACTGCATATTCTGACAAAATAACTGGCGGATTTTACGATGGACTTCTGGAAATTATTCTTGACCCAACATACACATACGGAGAAATGTTCCCTAAAAACGTTGTAAAGAGACCTATTACAGATGGTAAAGATACCACTATAGATATTATTAGAAAAAAGACATACCCAACATTCACAATGAGGTCTATTTATGGAACTCTGAATGGAGCGTGTGATTGTTCCGGTATGGCTGTTGATGATGATTTATTTAGTGGTATTGAAGAAGCACTGTCGGAAGATAGACAAGCTACCGTGTGGGGAAAGTTTGACAACAATTTTATGAAACGTCTTAAACGTAAAGCAAAACTAATAAATATGGGTACAAGATGGGCTCCTGGAGATGTACAGGGGCGTAGGCTTAATTTGTTGCAAAATAACCCGGAATATGCACAGAGACGATGGAGAGCAATAATCATACCAGCCCTGAATGAAAATGATGAAAGTAATTTTGATTATCCATATAATCTTGGATATTCTACACAGGATTACTTGATGATAAGAGCATCTTTCGAGGAAAATGATGATATGGCCTCATGGTATGCGCAAGATCAGCAAACGCCTATCGAAAGACATGGAGCATTGTTTAGCACAGATAATATGCAGTTTTTTAATCCAGAAGATTTACCAGATAGAGCTCCGGATAGAATATTTGCAGCAGTTGATCCTGCCTATGGTGGTGGCGATTTTGTAGCTATGCCGATTTGCTATCAGTATGACAATAATTATTATGTTACCGATGCTGTTTACAACGATGGAGATAAAGAAGTTACAATACCAGAAGTTGTTAATCGTATTGCTTGGCATTTACGAAAGTGGGCTCCGAAAACGGCAGAAGTCCACTTTGAGGAAACAAAAACAACCGCGGAATATAGAATACTTTGTGAAAAGGAATGGTCTAAAGTTGGTGCAATGGTTAATGCAACTCATGATCCAGCTCCAAATACCATATCAAAGTTAGATCGAATTAGAAATCATGCGCCGGACATAAGAAAACTGTATTTTATTGATAGAAAACATAGAACCAAAGAATATAATAAATATTTTCAAAATATTATTATGTATAAAACAGAGGGGAAAAATAAACATGATGATGGTGTTGACGCGACTGCACAGCTTTGCGATATGATTTATGGAATCGGGGGCGAATATGCAATTGCAGAACCTGCATTTAATCCATTCAGGAGGTATTGATTAGTGGAAACAAAGGAATACTTGCAACAAATAGGCAGATATGACCGACTTATCAATAATAAGCTAGTGGAGCTTGCACAGTATAGATCTATGGCTTGTAGCGTATCAGCAGTTAAAAATGATGAAAGAGTGCAGTCATCACCTAGCTATGACACAATGGACAAAATTGTGTCCAAAATTGAGCAAATGGAAAATGAAATAGATATGCTTGTTGATAGATACATTGACAATAAGCGAATAATTATATCCCAGATAGATAGTATGCCGGATGAAATGACTTACCAGATTTTGTTCTCAAGATACGTTGAGCAAAAGACTTTTGAGAAAATGGCGATAGAGATGAACTATTGTTACAAGCAAATCATACGAAGACATGGTAAAGCATTACAGGAATTTGAACAAAAATGGGGAAACACATATAAGTAGTCCCTAAATGTCCTAGAATGTCCCATAAAACATATTATATAATATATCATGAACAAGTTGATTGATGAACACTTTGTTTTTTCTCATACTTTTTCAAACCTCATAAACCCTTTGAAGGCACCAGTAGCTTTACTGGTGCTTTTTTAATGTAAAAGGAGGTACAAATAATGAACGGAATAGATATTAGCGCCTGGCAAGGCGACGAAAATATAGATTTAAACAAAGTCCCTTTTGATTTTTGCATTGTCAAAGCAACTGAGGGAACAAGCTATAAGAACAGATACTTTACAAGTCACTGTGACAAAGTTCTAAACAAGAAAAGATTATTAGGTGCGTATCATTATGCCAACGGCGGTGACGTACAAAAAGAGGCTGAATACTTCCTTGCATATGTCAAGAAGTATATCGGCAAAGCAATCATTGTACTTGACTGGGAGGCGAAGAATAACCCTCAGTTTGGCAAGAATGATCTTGAGTGGTGCCTGAAATGGTGCAGTTATGTGCAGAAAAAGACCGGCATCAAACCACTTATCTACATCCAGAAGAGCGCTATGAGCGCCGTAAAAAAGGCTGGATATGGCTTGTGGGTGGCTCAGTACCCAGACTATGAGCGGACTGGTTATCAGGAGCATCCGTGGAACGAGGGAGCTTATAACTGTTTACTCAGACAGTACACATCTGTCGGAAAGCTCTCAGGTTACGACGGTAACCTTGATCTTAACAAGGCATATATCAGTGCGGCGAGCTGGAATAAGTTGTCAGGCAGAAGAGCCGTATCCGTACTTGCAAAGCCGACAGCCGGCAAGAAGAGCATAAATACGATCGCAAGGGAAGTCTTGGTTGGCCGCTGGGGCAACGGTGTTGATCGCAAGAGCAGACTGACCAAGGCTGGATATGATTATGCAAAGGTACAGGCTGCAGTAAACAAGCTCGTTAAGACATCACAGATTACACAGGATAAGATCATCAATGCGGTTGCACATGAGGTCATTGCTGGCCGCTGGGGCAACGGACAGGAGCGTATCGACAGGCTTAAGGCAGCAGGTTATGATCCTGACAAGATTCAAAAGAGAGTGAATGAACTCATGAAGTAGGAGCTGACATGAACAGATTACATTTGCAAGACCTTGTAAGAGGCCACTATGGTAGAAAAATAGCATATACCAATGTAGACACCATTACACCGGATAATATTGTGAATGTAGTCGGTGAGTGTATAGGAGTATTTAACTGGAATAAGCCAATTATAAAGTATTTATGGAATTACTACAAAGGCGACCAACCAATAAGGTACAGAATCAAAGTAATTCGTGACGATGTAATCAATTACATCGTAGAAAATCATGCATATGAAATTGTGCAGTTTAAAGTTGGACAAACTTACGGAGAACCAGTACAGTATATCAGCCGTAAAGACGATGATGCGATCAATAATGCGGTTGATGATCTGAATGATTACATGGTAGACGCTTGTAAGCAAGATAAGGACATAAAGGCTGGCGAATGGCAATCTGCCACTGGTACAGCATTTAAAGCTATCCAGTTTAACCCAAACGGTGATGTGCCGTTTAGGATTGTTACACCTTGTCCACTCAATACCTTTATCATATACAACAGTAACACCGAAGAACCGATGATTGCCGTCACAGAACTTAAGGACAGTGATGGTAAGTGGTATAAACAATGCTATACAGCTACACATGAGTGCAAGATATACAACAGCACGGTTGTAGACTGGAGATTACACGCTTACGGAGATATACCGATTGTTGAGTATCCTAACAACCATGAAAGAATAAGCGATATTGAACTTGTTATAGATATGCTTGACGCGATCAACAACATGCAATCTAACAGGATGGATAGCATAGAGCAATTTGTACAGTCTTGGATTAAGTTTGTTAATTGTGATGTTGATAAGGACAAGTTTAAATCTATGAAAGAAATGGGTGCATTAGTGGTTAAATCAACCAACGGTGTCAACAATGCCGATGTAGATGTTATGTCGCAAGAGCTTAATCAATCCCAGACTCAAGTTGCCAAGGATGATTTGTGGGATAATGTTCAGACCATTCTTGCAATTCCAACTAAGCAAGGTAACACTGGCGGAGATACGCAAGGCGCTGTCGAGTTAAGGAACGGCTGGGATTTTAGCAAGACACGAACAAAGTTAAAAGACCCACTTGTTGCAACATCGGAAAAACGACTTGCCAAACTTGCACTTAATGCAATCAGACTGTATGCACAAGATTTAAAACTGACGGTTAGAGATTTTTCAGTGCAGATAAACCATAGCCCACAAGATAATATGTACACCAAAGCTCAGACTCTGGTTGTTCTATTGCAGGCTGGAATACATCCACTTGTCGCAATCAAGACTGTTGGATTGTGGGGGGACGCAGAAAAGACATTTTTACTGTCTAAAAAATACTTGGATAAGATATATCTAACTATAGATAATGTAGAACAACAGGAACAAAAAGCACAAGAAATAGTAGATAATCTTGGCAACGGAGGTAATAACAATGGTGACTAGATATACAGTAGTCCAAGACGGACAAGTGTATGAACCGGGCGATGATGTACCTGATATGGGTAGCATTACCGCATTACAGTCTAAAGGAAATTACAGAGAATATAACGCTTTGTCTAAGGATATAGATAAGCTACCAACATACGTGTCACTTGGTGGTTCATGTTACATGATAGACACGACAGACTTATATAAGTTCGATGGCAAGAGTTGGATAAAACAGGAATAGAGAGGTGCGCACATGAATGCAGAGGAAGTATACGCATTACTCAATAAGAAAATTAAAAAGGGCGGTATTACCGATGACCAGATAAGGCAGATCGTAGAGCAACATTTTGAGGAGAATCCTGTTCAGGTTACAACTGATAATACCCTTTCGGTTGCCGGCACACCGGCTGATGCATTAGCAACAGGAACCGCTATTGATTCATTAAAGGAAGATATAGTTGAATTGTATAAACCGGTTTCTGATTTAGATAGCAGAAAAGATGTTGACTTGTTTATTTCAGATAGTTATGGAAATGTACTTGCCGCATTCAAAGATGGCGAATTTGTAACAAAAGAATTTAGCACATTTAAGAGTATTGGAAACAACATATGTGACACGTTAGAAGAATGTGACCTTGCTATATCTGATGTACAGGGAAATGTTGTGCTTTGTATTGTTGATGGTAATATCATAACGCCAAAATATAATGCTAAAAATCATTATAAAACGTTTTCTATTTTAGGTGATTCCTATTCAACATTTAAAGGTTATACAGAACCCTTAAATAATTTGCAATGGTATCCACCTTCAGATAGTACAACACAAGGTTCTGAAAATGATGTTGAAAACGTGGAAAATACATGGTGGAATTTATTTGCAAATGACTATAAATCTTTGTTAATTCAAAATAACTCATATTCCGGCTCATGTATTTCATATGACTCTTATGGAACAGAAACAGCAGACGGTAAAAGTTTTAGCTTTGTAAAAAGATGTGAAAATTTAAAAAAAGCAGAACTTATCATTGTCGAAGGTGGCACAAATGACGCATGGGCAAATGTTTCTTTAGGAGAATATAAATATGCTGATTGGACTGAAAGTGATTTTGAGACATTCAGGCCAGCATGTTCGTATGTTTTGGATTATATAAAAAGAAACAACATTGGGGCAAGAGTAATATTTATTCTAAACGACGGACTTAAAGCAAGTATTACAGATTCTATAAAGAATATTTGTGACCATTACAGTGTTGATGTTCTTGAATTGTCAAATATTGACAAAAGTAACAAACACCCTAACATTGAGGGTATGAAACAAATAAAAGAACAACTTATCAATTTTTTATTAAGAGGGTAACTTTAATGGGTAAAGTTTTAATTATAACTGGTGCGGATTTTAGCAAAAACAAAATTAAAAATATAAATGTAATTGGTGGAAAATTGATTGATATAACAGACATCAAAAAAAATACATACATCGCAGTGCAAAGTGGTAAAGCAATAGAAACTTCAATATCTGGATGGTCAACGTCAGAATTTATCAAGATAGAAGATTATTTTACAAATATCAATGGATATTCCAATTTTTATCACACTTCAACTGTAATTAGTGGAATGGTGTGTTTTTATGATGAAGGTTATAATTTCCTTTCATACAATAATGAAATGAAAAAAATAGACAAGGCAGAAGGCGGTGTTACAAAAGGTTGGTTTAATTTTATAAAGCCGACAGGAACAAAGTATATTAAAATGAGTTGGCAAAGTGACTCACTTATTACTACTTCAATAGTTAAACCAACTTTATATTTTCGCTAACTCTAACTAAAGATGGCTTTTGTTACTTGAATTGTTGGAACAGGCTTGACAGGGTGAACTGGGATTACTTGTCGGCCGATTAAAAAGCTTTTTTGCGGTTACAGGGTGTACAAATTGCTTAAGGTGGCAAGAAAGGTGGTAAGCAATGACAATAAGAGCAGAAGAACCACAGCAAGAAGTTGTTATAAAAATAGATACCAAAGGAATAGCGTGGGTGTACTTGTGTCTTAATGAAAGAGTTAAGACAGAGGAATATGCAGAACCCGGAAAGCAGTCAAAAACACATACATACTATGAATATGATGGAACACAGTTTCATGCTCCTGTTGAAAGTCTTGACCTTAAAGACATCAATAACAATCCTCAGAAGTATGACGGCTATGAGCCAGCCAAAATACCGTCTGATATTGAGCGTATAGACGCACAAGTAACATATACGGCAATGATGACTAACACACTGCTGGCGGAGGAATAGCCTATGTATGAGAAAATAAAAAAATGGTATCAAGTCTATCATATATGGAATGCTGAAATGGTCAAGCAAGCCTATGATAAAGGACTGATAACAGAAGGGCAATACAACAATATAATCAATGGAAATTAGCAATCACGTTTGTGGTTGCTTTTTTTTATACAAAATTTCGCAAGTGCCGTGAGCGTAGAAAACGGCAATGTCAATCGGTGGCGTTGCACCGTATAAAAACGTAGACATACGGAGGTAATCAATGAAAAGAGAAGATTTAGTGTCAATGGGTTTGACCGATGAGCAGATTGAAAAAGTCATGGCTGAAAATGGTAAGGACGTTCAATCTGCTAATGCAAAGGCAAATAAGAACAACACAGAACTTGAAAGACTCAAAGCTATCGAAAAAGAGTATGAGGATTTAAAGGGGCAGAGTATGTCTGAGGCAGAAAGAAATGCCAAAGCCCTTGAAGATGCTCAGAAGAAGATAGCAGAGCTTGAAAAGACACAGGCAATTGCAAGCCAGAGAACAAGTGCAGCTGAGAAATTCAAGATTTCCGCTGAGCAGGCAAAGCTAGTGGTTAAGGATGATGGTTCCATGGATTATGACGCTCTTGGAAAGATTATCGCAGATAAAGAAACTGCCGCTGCCCAGGCTAAAGAGAAAGAGATAGCCAACGGCTCAACACCACCAGGCAATGGTGGTACAGGTAGCAATTCAAGCGACAACAAGACGGAGGCGGAAAAAATAGCTGCCGGTCTTATTGAAAATCAAAATACAAAAAATGATATTTTGAAACATTACATTTAAGGAGGGAAATATAGATGCCAAGTATGAATATGCAGTATGAAGAAACAACATACTCAGGTGATGTGCAAATTCTCAAGAGAGAGCCAAACGAGGCCATACCTCTTACTTTGGATTTTGAAGAAGTTACAACAAAGGTGAATGGCAAAAAGATAGTTAAAGCTGGAACCCCAATCGGTAAAGACGGCAAGGTTGATAACACTGCAACAGTAGTCGGCATACTTCGATTTGATGTAACAGAAGATAGACCACAGGGAGTTCTTCTCAAGAAAGCATATCTTGACACGGCGGTTGCAGAAAAACATTCAGGAGTAACATACGATGCAGCAGTCAAAACGGCTCTGCCAATGATCGTATTTGAGTAATTACAGGAGGTAAAAACATATGCTAGTAAATGAAGTTATTGACAGTAAGTCAATTGCGCTGTCAGCAACAGAAAACGCAAGTAATCAGATTCCGTATCTTGGATTACAGTGGTTTCCAGAGAGAAAGAAACAGGGACTTGACCTGCAATGGATAAAAACACATAAGGGACTTCCTGTATCTCTTGCGCCATCAAACTTTGATTCAATCCCAACAATCAGAGCTAGAGAGGGACTTTCCAAAGAGAAGACACAAATGGCATTTTTCCGTGAGGGAATGACAATCGGTGAAGAGGAAATGCTTGAAATCGAGCGTATTCAGTCAGCAGACGACCCTTACCTTGCAAGTGCTTTGTCAAGCGTATATGACGATACTAACAATCTTGTAAGCGGTGCAGAGGTTGTTCCAGAGAGAATGAGAATGGCGCTTCTTTCAACAGTAAATGGACATCCAGTTATCACTATTAAGAGTGACGGTGTTCAGTATTCTTATGATTATGATTCTGACGGATCATACACTACGGATCATTATATCAAGCTTGATGGAACAAGCATGTGGAGCGACACAGCTAATTCAAAGCCACTTACAGACCTTAACAATGCAAGAAAGAAGTTACAAAAGCAGGGCAAGATTGCTAGATATGTGCTTATGAACAGCAATACATTCCAGTATTTGCTTGACAATGCACAGATAAGAAACTCAATCCTTGCACAGAACCTTACAGCATCTATTGAGGTTGACGATGATACTGTTATTTCAGTAGTGCAGAAGAGAACAAAACTTACTATCGTGCTTTACGATAAGATGTACATTGACGATGAGGGCAAGGAACAGTATTTCTATCCGGATAATAAGGTTACACTTCTTCCAGAGGGTAATCTTGGCAATACATGGTTCGGAACTACACCAGAAGAGAGAACTGCAAGACAGGTAGCAGATGTTGATGTAACTCAGTATGGTACAGGAATTACAGTTGCTACAAAAACAGAGTATGGCCCACCAATGAAAATGTCAACATTTGCGTCTGAGGTTGTTTTGCCATCTTATGAGAATATGGATAGCACTGCCGTAATTGAAGTTCATCACGAGTAGGAGTAGGAGGCAACTTATGATATATCCTTATATCGTTGTAAAAGATGGGGTATGGTATGATGCCGGAAATGACGTCCCAGAAACGAGCAGACCAGAAACAGAAAAAACTGATTCTGGTCTTGCTAATCATACCAAGACCGAGATCAACAGAATGTCAACAGGCGATCTAAAAGCGCTTGCAATATCGGAGGGTATAGATAACGCCGAAAACATGACAGGTGGCGCATTAAAAGAAGTGCTTATAGCTCATTTTGCTTTGTAGGAGGTAGTCATGGAATACACATTGGTAGAGCAAGTCAAAATACGAAAAGGTCAATATGAAGTCGGTGACGATGGCTCTATCAAGTGGACTGATCTACAGGATAATCCAAGAATAGAGCAGCATATTGAAGAGATTAAGCAGGAAATACGCAACAAGCGTAATTACCCGTCTGATTACACAGATGAGCAAATAGAAGAAGATATGAAACGATATACTACCAATATAGTCAGTTTGGTTGTATACGACTTATCTCAAGCTGGTGAGGAATATATGGCAAGTTTTGGCGAAAACGGAGTCAGTCGCAGTTGGATTGACAGAAATAAGCTGCTAGCTGATGTATTCCCATTTGTTGAGATATTATAGAAGATTGTGCGTTACTCAACGGTAGCAGAGGGCATACATTATGGTGGTGGTGGGCAGTATGCAAACATAAGAGAAAGGCGGTAGATATATGCCAGTAGCAATAATTATCAGCATCATATCGGTTACTTTCTCTATTTTTTTTGGAATTGTCAGCCTTGTGCTGAATATCAAGAATAATAGAAGAACTGATAACTCAGACCTAGAGGATAGAGTCCGAGAAAACACCCGCATAAATATGAAGTTAGATACTATATCTAGCAACACTAAGGAAATAAAGGATGAAGTCGTGGAAATGAGAAAAGAGCTTAATTCCCATGACAACAGGATTATTAAAGTTGAGGAAAGTGTTAAGTCACTTCATCATCGCGTAGATGAAATGGAAGCACGACTCAACAAAAACAAGGAGGTGTAAAAATGGATGTTATACAGAGTCTTGTAGCCAACATGGCTATTATAGTGTCTGTCATAGGCGCACTTACATTTGTTGTGGCGGTAATTACACAAGTAATCAAAGGCGTTGGTGTATTTAAGAAGATACCAACCGACATACTGGTGCTTGTGCTGTCCATAGGCATTACCGTTGTGGCTTTTATCGCCTATATGCAGTACATACATATGACAATACTATGGTATATGATTCTTGCAGCTATCCTAGCCGGATTTGTAGTTGCATTTGTGGCAATGTATGGTTGGGAAAAGTTATCTGAGCTTTGGAAGCGATTTGGCAAGGATGTGAAGTAATGTCGCTTGAAATCAATAAGCAATCTATGAAATATGCTTCTTATGGCAAAGAAGTAGAGATATATGAAAAAGATGATGACGGCAATATAAAGTATTTCATTACAGAAGAGGGACAAAAAATACCTCTTATAGATCATAAAGAAATATCATACGAAGAGCCTGTATCATTTAAGGCGAATATCTCTTTCTCTGGTGGTGAGGCACAAGCAAAAGAATATGGCTTTGATGTCAACGATTTTGACGCAATCATAGTTACCGATAGAGGAGCATACCCTATCAAAAAAAGTGACATTATATGGCTTGATAGCGAAGTTGAATACACAGAGGATGGCTATATTGATAAGACTTCTGCTGATTTTACAGTTGTAGGAGTTAAGCCAGCTTTGCGGTCAACAAAATATGTCCTCAAGGCGGTGGTCAAGTGAAAAAAACAATAGATGTATCTTTGTCTGCAAGTAGTTTACAGAATGCAATCAAGGAGCTTAAAGCCTATCAAGCAAGGCTTGACCATAAATGCGCCGTTATTGCTGAAAGATTGGCTGATGATGGTGTAGAAGTTGCTAGAGTACAATTAGCAAACTTAGACGCCATCTTTAAGGGTGAATTGATTGAAAGCATACAATCAGAGTGTGTTACAGATACAGATGGTAGTCATATTTGGGCGGTTGTAGCCGGAACAGATCACGCAGCATTTGTTGAGTTTGGAACTGGTGTTATAGGCCAAAAGAAACCATACAAAGGCGAATTACCTCCGGGAGTATCTTGGCAATATGCAAGCGGTCAAACAATCCACCAACTCAAAGATGGTCGAATTGGCTGGTTTTACAAAGATGATAATGGTCATTGGTGGTTTACGGAGGGTATGCCATCTAGGCCGTATATGTACAATACTGCTCGTGAACTTGAAAGAAAAGTCAAGAATGTTGTGAAAGAGGTGTTTGACAATGGATAATGCATGGGCAATAGAACTTGGCCCGACAATATATAGCATTGTCAAGGCCAAAGCAACAGAACAGTTAAAGGATAAATACCCAACGCTTAACGTTACAGATAAAGGGAAATCAGATCAACCAGCAGTATTTCCAACAGTCTATATTCACGAACTACCTGGAATGGAACTGGGACAAGATTTAGAGGGACAGACAATCAACGCTGTAAGAGAAACAATACAGGTTGATGTGACTTCTAACAAGAATCACAGCGAATGTAGAAAGATTGTGTCCAAAATAACGGACATATATAAACAAATGAGATTTTCGGTCACCGGAACACCTCAATACAGTGTTAATGGTGGAACCTATATATGTAACATGCGATTCAGCCGTGTGTATGGGGCCGGCGACACAATATTATAGTTAGCAATTAGAGCCATGTGGCTCTTTTTTTATGCACATTTTTAAGGAGGTAAAGACATGGCAGTACCAGGATTAAGTACACTGGGCATTACTTTTGGTTATGGTGTTGAAACAGTCGCAGGCGAAAAGCCGACCAAATTTACTCAGTTGACCAGAATCAATGAGCTTGGCGATGCTACAGCAGAACCTGAGGCTATTGACGCATCTGCTCTTGAAGATTATTCCACAAAAAACATATCTGGTAGAACCACTGTATCTGATACATACACAGTAACAGTCAACTGGACACCAGATACACTGACGGAGTGGGAAAAGGTGCTTGAAGAGTACAAAAAGTTAGAGGGAACAGGTAAATCTATGTGGTTTGAGACAATCACACCTGGATTTACCAAGGCAGAGTTTATCAAGGCTCAGCCACCATCAGTTCTTCCAGTGGCTTCAAAGGGTCAGAATGAGCTCTTAACGGTTGAGATCAACCTTATACTCGAAGATCTTGTCGGCTTTGATACAAAGGTTGATTTTACACCGGGGGAATAGCAAACCACTCAGATACAGCCGTGCTGAGTGATGACGATACAAAAGATACAAAATCGGCTGATTATACGTATTAAGCAAACAAGGGGCGGTTTTCGGACTGCCCCTTTCCTATTAAGAGTAGGAGGAAAGGAAAATAGCATGACAATTACAATGAATGGCAAGGAATACAATATTAAATTTGGTAATAAGGCAGTAGCTAGGGCTGGATTTATCAGCAAGCTGGCAAGAATTGGAGTAATGCAGTCAAGTACAGACGATGGAGTTGGGGCAATAGAGGGAATGGAGCAAATGTATTTGCTAATGCCACAAATTTTACTTGCTGGATTACAGGCTAATCACTCAGATGAGTTCGGCTACAACTTAACTACAGGAAAAGGCCGTGACGAACAGCTTAGTAAGGTTGAGGATATGCTTGACCATTTTGTGGACGAGGAAAACGGAGATTTTCTTAAGCTTCAGGAGGATATCTCAAATGAGATGCTTCACAATGGTTTTTTAAAGAGACTGTTCGAGGTGGAAATAGCGAAAGTGCAGAATCAGGCACAGAAATAATCCTTGAACAGGATAACAAAGATTTTAATTACGAAAATTACTGTAACGAAATACTACCCCGTTGGTTAATGATGACCAAAGGCTATGGACTTACAGTTGAGGATATTGACAAATCTTGCCCAGCAGAGCTTGAACCATATGAAAAAGCATATCATATGGCAGAAAAAGAACACGACTCACAAGTATATGCATGGGTAGGAACGTATGTCAGATCTGCTCTTTGCTTTGCAATAGATCATTGCCTTAACGGCAAGAAAGCAAGTTCAGAGTATCTTAAAGCTCCACTTATGGAAAATGGAGAAGATAGGGTAAATAGACTTAGAAATGAGTTTATTGAAGAACGATTAAAGGCAAAACAAGAATGGGATAGGACACACAATATGATTGACGGCAAGGACTGATGTTTTTGCCGTCTTTTTTATTACAACAAGGCGGTGAAACATGGCAACAGTAGATAATCTTGAAGTTAAGATACATGCAAGTGCGACACAGGCGGTTAATGCAGTAGATAAACTGTCAAATAAGCTCGGCACACTATCTAAGACATTACAAGGAATTGATAGTAATGGTATATCTAAGTTTGCACAGGGCATGAACCAGCTTGCACAGGGCATGAATGCAATAAAAAATGTAAAAATGCCTGATTTTAACATAGCTGCCAAGGGTATAAAGCAATTTGAAAACATCAACAGCGCAAAACTTACAGCGGTTGCAAATAGCATAAGTCCACTTGCCTCCAGTATATCAGTACTGGGAAACATGCAGTTCAACAACAAGGGTCTTACAAACTTCATTAATTCCATTACAAGGCTGTCTAATTCGAACATTAACGGCATGAATATAAATGCTATAGGCCAACTTGGAAATGCAATTGTAGGCTTATCTAGCACGTTACAGGGTGCACAGAACGTTAGCACAAATGTAATACAGCTCACCAATGCAGTTGGTAGACTTGCAAATTCTGGGCAAAAAGCAAGTATCGTATCAGCAGCATTGCCACAGTTGTCCGTTACGCTTCGCAATCTGTTTAATACCATGGCACTTGCACCGCAATTATCCACTGGAACAATACAGATGACCACTGCACTTGGCAATCTTGCATCAGTAGGTGCAAAAGCCACACAAACAGCAGGTGGACTAGGGACACTTGCAGCAGAACTTAAGAAGTTTATGCAAGTTATGGCTACAGCACCACAAGTTTCACAAAATGTAATACAAATGACTCATGCACTTGCAAATCTGGCAGCACAAGGAAGTAGAACGGCAAGTGCAAGCAGAGGCATACAAAACAGTTTTTCCGGTATGGGCAACAGCGCTAAAAGTGCTAGAAAACATATATGGAGCCTTGCATCGGCAGTTGGAAAAATCTATGCAACATTTTGGGCAGCGCAAAGAGTTTTAAGTGGATTCAAAAAAGCCATAGACATTTCCTCTGACCTTACTGAGGTGCAGAATGTCGTTGTTAATACTTTTGGCCAATACACAGACAAATTAGAGCAGTTTTCAAAAACGTCGATAAAGACGTATGGAATGTCAGAATTGTCGGCAAAACAGACAGCTGGTAGATTTCAGGCTATGGGACTTGCTATGGGTGCGCCCGTTAAAGATATGTCTGATATGTCAATACAGCTTACTGCATTATCGGCAGACTTAGCCTCTTTCTACAATATCTCACAGGAAGAAAGTTCTCGTAAATTATGGTCAATCTTTACTGGCGAGACAGAGCCTATGCGAGCTTTTGGTATTGACCTTACAAACGCTACTCTGAAAGAGTATGCGATGAAAAAAGGTCTTGACGCCAACATATCTTCTATGACTCAGCTGGAAAAAACAATGCTGAGATATCAGTATGTCATGGATAACACCAAGAATGTACAGGGGGATTTTGCGCGTACTAGCCAGACATGGGCTAACCAGTTACGCATCTTACAGGAACAAATAAAGGCAGTTGCTGGCGTATGGGGTAATGCATTTGTCAATATGTTAAAACCGCTTGTACAGGCTCTTAATAAGGCTTTATCGGCGGTTTACACTTTTTCCGAAAAGGTAGTAAATGCCCTTGGCGCAATCTTTGGATGGAAACTAGAGATACAAAAGGGTGCTATATCTGATGATTTTGAAGGTGCTGCCGGTGCTGCTGATGATATGGCAAGCGGAACTAAAAAAGCCGCCAAAGCGGCCAAAGATTTAAAAACACATCTTCTTGGAATTGATGAGTTAAATGTTGTTGAACCGGATAAAGACACAGGCACAAACGGTGGTGGTGGTTCTGGTGGAGGCACTGGTGTAAGCGGTGCTGGTGGCAACAATGGACTTAAATACCAAATAAAAGAAACAGAGGGACTTTACAAGTCTAGCATCAAAAACCTTAACCAATTAGGCAAGTATATCAGTGATAGTTTGTCTAAGGCAATGGAATCTATTAAGTGGAATAGGGTATACAAAAAGGCAAAAAATTTTGGCAAAGGACTTGCCGACTTCTTGAATGGCCTCATTACTCCGAGATTGTTCTCTAATCTTGGTTCAGCAATTGCCGGCGCAATAAATACAGCGCTTAGTGCTGGGAATACTTTTGCGATCAATTTTGATTGGAAAAACTTGGGTAAATCGCTTATATCTTCAATAACTGGATTTCTCAATACCTGGGATGCTGGGCTTACAGGAGCAACATTGTCTAATTTTGCTATAGGCATATGTAAATATGTTGTTAGTGCTTTTGATACCGCAAATAAGGATAATCTCTGGCAAAAATTAGGGCAAAAAGTTGTTGATTTTATTTGCGGTATAAACTGGGGAAATCTTGTTTGGAATTTAGGCTCACTAATTGTCACTATGGCAAAAGAAATTCCTAAAATACCATTGCAAATTTATGAAGGTGTAGGCCAAGCAATAATTGATAAAGTATTTGGAGAAGGTGCATATAGCAAAATATCCAATTCAAAATTATTCAAGGGCATAAAAAAAGCACTTGAATATATTATTGCACCAATGAATTTAATTGTAGATATAATCAACAAGATCAAATCTGGTGCGGGCAAGTTGTCTCCATATACAGATAAGGTTGTAACAGTATTAAAACCCGCATTAAGCACAGTCTCAAATTTGTTAAGTACGGTTTATTCGGTTATTTCAAAAGTTGCCAATGCAATAGGTGAAAAAATTTCCCCGGCATTAAGTTCGATAAAAACCGTACTTTCGCCTATATTGTCTGTTGCATCAGCAATTAGTTCAGTTATTCGGCAATTAATTGGTAACTGGATTGTTAAAAAAATTGCGGATATAAGTGCAAAAGTCCAAATTGCATGGGATATTATTAAGTCTGTTTTAAATTCAATTACTGAAAAATTGAAAACACTTTGGGAATATCTCAAGAAAATTGCGGACAAATTAAGCAGTGTTGCAAAATTCGGAATGAAAACAAGCCCTATAGTTGGATTGTCAGGAATCATAAGCAACAAGTTCAATATTGATACGACCACCAACGGAAAGACTGATAAAGACTATAAAAAACTGAATAAATCAGTTCGCGGTGCTATATCGGCTTTTGATGGAAAAAATGTTGATTACAACGTAGACACGTCAGTAAATGATAATAAGACAGACAACGTAGCGACCATAAGAAATATAGGAAAATTATGGGCCGATACCTGGAAAGGCAAGAGTGCTAAGTACGATGCGCAAACCGCCACAAATGGACAAAATACATCAAGTAGCAGCATCTTATCCGGAATAGCTAATCGGTGGTCATCTGTATGGAAAGGCAAGAACGCCAAATATGATGCGCAAACCGCTATAAACGGTCAAAATGCAACTACAGGTGAAAAACTTTCTAGCATATCCAATATTTTCAGTCGGTACTGGAAAGATAAAACAGTTAAGTATAACGCAAATACCGCTGTTAATGGCAAGCCAACAACTAGCGGTAGTGCGGTTAAGTCAATTAATGATGCATTGCAAAAAAACTTTACTGGGAAAAGTGTACAGTACAATATTAAGACACAGACAGATGAGGACTTAAAAAAACTTGGTGAAAATGCCGCAAACAAAATTTTCATGGGTATGTCCCAAAAAGAAATAAAATTCAATGTTAAGCAAGCATCAGACCCACTTAAGCAAGCAATGTCTGGTACATTTAGTTTTATGCCGACTTACGCAACCGGTGGATTTCCGGAAGATGGTTGGTTCCGTGCAAACCAAGGTGAGATAATGGGTAAGTTTGACAACGGAAAGTCTGTCGTTGCAAACAACGAACAGATTACCGCCGGTATAGCAAGTGGAGTTAGGCAAGCAGTTGATGACGCACTTACGCCTTATCTCTCCCAAATTGCCCGGAATACAAGGGAAACAGCAGATAAAGATACATCTATCAATATTGATGGTCGAACCCTTGTCAGTGAAACGGATAGGCGTAGATCACGTAACGGTCATCAATTTACAACAGCATAGAGGTGATAATATGGCACAAGGATTATCAAGTTTTTTAAATGTCAACGGTGTGGACTTTCCATGTCCCGCTGTTGGCTTTACTTATACTATTACAACGACAGTTAATGCCGGCCGTAATGCAAACAATGTAACTATCGGTCAAAGGATTGGCAGAGACTTGTATAAACTGGACAATATGAAGTGGGTCGGCCTTGAACCAAAAATTTGGCAAGCAATGTTAAAAGCGGTTGAACCATTTTATATTCCAGTTACATTTGAAGATTATCGCACAGGTAAACCGATAACAATTATAATGTACCCAGGCGACAGAACAGCAGAACCATTGTTTGCAAGTCCAAAATCGCACATAGTAACTAAATATCGTAACTGTCAGTTCAACCTTATAGATACTGGTAGGTGATGTAATGCAAAATGTAAGCAAAAAATATAAGGAATCTATGAAGTCCCTTAACCGAAACAGAGGTTATATCAAAGCAACAATAGGCCTTGTAAATTCCCGAGCCCAAAACGAAATAAAACTAGACAAACAAACAAAAACAGTAGCATATTCTAATGACATTGCCCCTTTTGATGGCGAAGAAGTAACTAGAATATATGCTACAGCAGAACCTGGCATTGCTGTCCTCGATGGCAATGCTTTTTTCTTGCCTAGAATTGGCACTGATTACTATAACAACGGCATTGTAACTGCTGATATTATGGGAACAGTTACAATGGTGTTTGCAAATCCGCAGACTATTAAGGGCTTGACTGTCAATTTTGGGAAATGTTATCCGACTGAATTTGATGTTATTACTAACAATGGCACTACACGTTATCGTAACGCTGATGAAGTGTGGACAACGGAAGATGTTTTTACAGACATAACATTTATTACAATCGAACCAACTCAAATGCGTTACGGGCAGAATAGATTGAAAATATACTCATTTAAGTGTGGTCTTGCAAAAACATTTACCAACGAAGAGGTAATGGACTACAGTAGCAAAGAATATGTATCTCCAATAGCAGAAACCATACCATCAATGGATGTTATGATTAAAGTTGATAATCAAGATCAATATTACGACCCAGACAATCCAGACAGTGCAATACAGTATATGGGAATCGGTCAAGAGGTTAAAGTACAGTTTGGCTATGATGTAGACGGACAGGGCAATATTGAATGGTTACCGGAACAAACCACTTACTTATCCGCATGGTCGGCTAATAGTAGAGAAGCGACATTTAATGCTACAGATAGATTTACATTGTTAACCGGGCAATACTATAAAGGTCAGTATTATGCAAATGGGATTAGCTTGTACGATTTGGCACTGCTAGTATTGGCAGATGCAGGAATTACAGACAGTAGTAACTATTTTCTTGATAATTTTCTTAAAAATACTGTAACACACAATCCGTTACCAGTTGCTACGCACGCAGAGTGTTTGCAGATAATTGCCAATGCCGGCAGATGCACTTTGTCCATTGACAGGCAAAATAGGATTCATATACAATCCGCAATTACACCCACAAAAACAATATCATCAAATGGACAATTAGATTTTAGTGATATTGACAGCGTGTTACATGATGATAATGGAGCATTGACAGCTAAACAGTATGCAATGTTAAGGCTGACAGCAAGCAGGTATGATACATATAAATTAACAGCTTATGAGTATGCTACACAAGCAAAATTTAAACTTAAATAGTAGAGAGGTGATTTTTTGGCATCGCAAAATAAAACGGAGAATCTTGGATTATGCCAATTCGGTAATGATGATATTCCAGATTGGCGAACAGATTACACAGGAGACATGGACAAGATAGACAAAAGTATAAAAACAATATCAGATGAAGTTGCAGAAGTAAAAAAATCTGTCAGTGATAGAAATACCAAGATAGCCACAGCTATCACTGAAAAAGGAGTGGCTACAGAACCAACAGATTCGGCAGATGTGATGGCGGAGAATATTGGAAAGATACCGACAGGTACATCGAACTCTCAGATATTAAGCACAACAATGATATCCGGTGTGGTGCAGTGCCGAGTGACACACAAGATAGATAATACATTGGATTAAAGGAGGAAGTATATATATGTTGACAAATAATTTCGCCGGTCTTGTCAGCCTAAACTGTCAACCGGGTTCAGGCAATTATACTGTGTGTAAAACCACAGAAAATAAAACAGCTAGCGCAAGTTACTCTTGGTTTAGACAGCTGTTTGGTGCATCGTTGCTTTTAAAAAATGCGCCTAGCTCAGCCATAACCGGAGTTTATATAGTGTTAGGGACAGGCACAACACCAGCAACAGCGGCAGATATAAAGCTTGAAAATGTGACAGAAGACTATGAGATCGTCACACAAACTAAAGATATACCGCAGACATTTTCAAGTTCAATTATAACTATCACTAGAGTTATACGAAATACAGGTAATGCACCACTAACCATATCAGAAGTAGGGTTATATGCGAGTTATGCAAGTGCTTTCACGGGAGCAATGATGTTAGCACGTGAAGTTATCGAGCCGGTAACACTGCAACCAGGCGAAAAACATTCATTCACAATGGATTTGTGCGTAGAATAGGAGAAGATGCAGAGCATGAAAACAGCTTACGCAATGTGTAGTACCGGGTTTTCACGACTTGACAGCGGGAACCTTTGTTTTTTACCTAAAAACAAAATATATAAAGAAGTAGGATATGTGAGCAAGGAAATAGCAAACGGCATTGGCGAGTTTTCTGCAAATCCTACAATTATTCTCAATTTAGATATATCTTACAGTTGGTATGGATTTATAATTAATTTTAGAAATTGTAAACCTCTTGAATTTACTATAAAAACTTATGATAATGATACGCTTGTTGATGATGTTGTTATTACCGATGTAGATAGCCTTAACTGGACAGACTACAATCGTTATGGCTCTGCGAACAAAGTTGTTATAGAATTTACAAAAGTTGAGCCATACGCAAGAGTGTCAATAGACTATGTTGGAATTGGTGACGCAACAGACTATGAACTGTCCAAAGATGATATGTTTGATACACTAACTGTTACGATGGAAGATAAATTAAAGTCAATTACCGTTCAAAAACAATCATATAAACCCGGCACCGACAAAAAAGAACTTGTGTCCGAAAAAATTACTGCCAATTCAAACAACAATATTGTAAAAGTTGACTTTTCAGCACCTAGTCACGGTTATACCGCCATCACTGATGCAAGTAATGTGGCAGTTACAGTTGTAGAAAGTGGTGCATATTATTGCATTTTAAAATTTGATGGACTAACTGACAAAGATACAACACTTACGTACACAGTCAGTGGATATGAGTATGTTGTGGACACTAAAGGATTAACCCATAGATACAATAACAACGGAGCCAAAACAGTTAATTGGAGCAACCCACTTGTTGATAATACAGAAGTAGCTAGTTTGCTTGATGATTGGTTAGCGAATTATTACCTAGGTGCAGTTGATTATTCAATAAGTTGGCGTGGAGACCCTAGCGTAGATGCCGGGGATTTATTCAATCTGATTAAAACCAATAGTTCAACAGCAAAAATTAAGGCTTATCAAAATGAACTTACATTCAATGGTGCATGGAGTGGAAAACTTAGTGCCAGAAAGGTGGTGGAATAGTTGTGGAATGAACCAAAAACGGACTGGAAAAGCGGTGACGCAGTTATATGGACGGATTACAACCGAATAAAAAATAACATAGAATATTTAAAACAAAGAGCTGAAGATTTGTGTGGACCAGTTACAGGTTATCAAACCATGGGTATTGATAAGATGTATACAGATTTTTATTACGCAGACGAATTTAACGCATTTGAAAACAACATTGCACGGATTAACAGCGTAGTATATCCACAAGACATAGGTGCCAAACAGATGTTTTATGACAATGGAGCGTTTATTAGCTCAGCAGAGATAAACAGACTGGAAACAGCTTGTCAACTTATTAAAGATGCTTTAGACAGTATTAAGCCTAGACGTATACCATTTAAACTAGGTGCATACAAAGATATAAGAATATAAGGAGATGAATAAGATGGCTTTGAAAACAAATTATAAAGAGGATGTACTTGCTGCATCTAACACAAAACGTAAGTACAATATGATTACTAATGATGATGGAACGGTTAGCTTTGAAGATGTGACTGAATACCAGCAAACAGGTGATAACTTTGGTGCAGGCGATGTCAACCAAATATGTGAAGCTGTCAACTTAGCAAGCTCCACTCTGGATAAACTAAATTCTAATTTTCAAATTGTGGGTCAAGGATATGTCACGTTTGTTTTTCCAGCAGGGGACGACAAGAAGGGACAATATCAAGAAGTAACACAAAACATTCTTGTGCCAGCAGGGACTGATGAATTTATTCCAATTATATCATATCTTGGAATTTCTACTGAATCTTCTGTGCCAGCAATGCAGTTAGTAGGGCCAAGTTACGATGCATTTGATGCATCAAAATCGGCGCAAAAAGTTCCGTTAAAATTTGCTGCAAATACAGACGGCTCTCCGTGGACAATACGTGTATTTTGGCTTGCAATCAGAGAAATTATTTTATAAAACAAAGCGGAGATTGTGATTATTCACTTTCTCCGCTTGTTTTTGTTTCATCCCATTCGTCAAGACTCACATATTCTCCACTTGTCTCTCCATCAATATTGAGATAGACAACATCATATATAAAATTGTCAGTATCATATACTAACATTTCTACAGTAAAATCACTTTTAACCTCAGCTCCAAATGAATTTGTGCTATATACATAACTTTGCACCACAACAAGGTGTCCTTTTCGTTCCATGGCAATATCACCCTGACCAAAAACAGAAGATGGAAAATCTGCCGACTTAGGATTTTTCAAGCAACTTTCAACAGTTTCTTTTGCCATATCCCAGTAAGATTGAAATTGCAAATCAGATATATCCGTTGCATTAACCTCTTCAGTAGTAGCCTCTGTTTCTTCCTCAGTTGCTTCTTCCGTGGTTGGCGTCTCAGTTGTCTCTTCAGTTGTGGTTTTTTCAGTAGTAACCATTTCCGTAGTATTATAAGCAACTTTTTTATGCTCCGATTTAGGTTGGTTCACACAACCTATTCCAAGTAATATTCCGCCAACAATCATAGAACCAAAGATGCCTATTATAAATGGCATAGCTTTTTTATTTTTACATAATAATATTATAGTCAATGCTACACATATGCCAGCCCCTAAAAACATTATTATTGCTCCAAACACAATTAAAAAGTTACTCATTTGTATTCACCTCTCCCATGTGGTATATATTACAGTCATAGTACCATGTATTTCCCCGAATTACCATATATTATGACAAAAAATTTGACTTCTATTTTAATTTATTTGCACATATAATATAAGTATACAAATGATATCAAATTTGTATGGGAGGGGTAAAAATATGGGAAATAACATGATTTCAAAAGAAAAAGGAGAACTTGTAAAGGAAATTGACCAACTCCTACAAGTTCTCCCCCAAAAGGAATGTCAAAGAGTCTATGAAATACTAAATCAATTATACTTCACTTAGCTCTGACATTGTATAAGGTTATTAATTAGATCAAGTACAGCTTTCTTATGACCATCTGTAAGCAAGTTGTACTTTTTCATTACTTCCATGCTTTCATCGTTTCTCTTGTCAACCTTATCCCAACCAACAACATCTTCTGGTGGAATATTTAAGGCTTCTGCAAACTTCATCAACATGCTTACATCAAGTGTTTTTATTGCACCTGTTTCATATTTCTGGATAGTAGCCTCGGTGAGACCAACCTTTCCAGCAAGTTCCCTCATACTCATTCCTTTTGCTAACCTATAATTGCGGATGTTGTTACCAACCCTTAATCCGAACTGGCTAGCCATGGTAATTACCTCCTTTCTTATTTGATACTATAATACTATCACAATATGAAAGAAAGGAGGGCACAATATAAACTTACCAAAGCTCAAAGGCGTTATAAGGGAGAAAGGAAAGAATTATGCTCAGTGTGCAAGTGCTATTGATAAGAGCATTGCCACATTTAATTCAAAAATGAATGGCAAAACTGATTTTTCTATCGCTGAGCTTGAAGATCTTGGGAATTTTCTCGGCATGACTGATTTTTATTTATAAACAAATCCGCAATCATTGCAATGCCATGTAGTAACAAATCTACCCGGATTAGCTTTTCTAACGACCTTTTCTTTTTTATTTACAAGTGTAAACGGTCTAAATGGGTTCAAATTAACTGTGTACCTTGTTTTCGTCTTTTGATCGCGCGCTCCCATCACTTCACCGCCAACAGAATCAACGTGAATACTTAAGCATCTAGGACAATACGCAATCCCGTTTTGTCTATAGTACGTTATTTGTTTGTTTCGTTGAGCAATTAATTGTTGCTGTTGTTGTTTTTGCTGGGCTGGTGTTAATGGCGGTGGTGGAGGTGGCGCTTGTTGAGGAACAGGTCTTGGAGCGTACATACTTAGTCCGCAATTACAACAAAATCGCCATGATACATCATTTATTTTGCCACATCTCGGGCAGATTCGAGTATTTGCCATTTTATTATCCCTCCCATAATTATATATTCCCATCCTATCACGGCGTATAAGAAAATGCAATTACCCAATTTATTATATTCTTGATGGAATAAACAGATTTGTATTTGCATATATTATAAAGTACAAATGATAGCATAATTTGTATAGGGGGTATAGGTTGTGGAGGAAAAAAAGAAAGAAATAACAGATGCAGTACAAAAGATAGCAGACGAACGCATAATTAACATACTATATGCTTATGTTATGAATCTCATTAAGTAAAACAAACCCCAAGAAGTACCATTGGTACTTCTTGGGGCGTTTTTTATTTCTTTGAAATTGAATCAATCAATTTTTCAAGGCTATCCCAACCATTTTCATCAAGGTTAGCAAGAGCAACAATCAATCTTTTTTTGAAAGACTCATCATCTGCTTTGGTGATCTCGGCAAGCATTTCTCCGAGCTGTTCTTCCTTGCTCTTCTGTATGAACATTTCTCCTTCGCCAGTTCTCAGCCATTCTTCGTTGACATCATATTCTTTACATATAATTTTGATTGTCTGTTCTGATGGGGAATTTTCACCACTTTCCATTTTACAAATAGCTGATCTTGAAACTGAAATACTTTGAGCAAAGTCCGTTTGATTTTTACCAACTTTGATTCTCACTGCCTTAATTCGTTCTTTCATATTGTACCTCCTTTCATTTAATAGATTACCACATAATGTACATTAAGTCAACAAATATGTTGACAGTGGTGATTTAATGTGCTATCATGTGTACATCAGATGAACAAAGGAGGTGAAAACATGAGCGAAAAGGAAAAGCAGATAGTTGAAAAACTCAAAGAGACTTTACCGAGCATGTCAGAGTTTGACAAAGGCTACTTACTAGGCAAGGCAGAGACACTGGCAGACGCGGCGGAGAGCAGCCCAAAGGAAAAGGAGTAGCTAGAGAAATTTACACTATAAGGAAAGGAGAAGTATGAACGAAATACAGTTATTTACAGATGGCGAATTTAATATGAGAACCGCCGTTGTAGATGGAGAGCCGTTATTTTGCTTGGTAGATGTTTGTAAGGTGCTGGACATTCAGAACCCATCAAAGGTCGCTCAGCGATTAGATGATGATGAACGCACTAAATTAGAGTTAGGGCGTCAGGGTGAAACGAACTTCATAACTGAGAGTGGCTTATATGCGGTTATCTTGCGAAGTGACAAGCCAAACGCAAAGAGTTTTCGCAGATGGGTAACATCTGAGGTACTTCCATCTATCCGCAAAACAGGTGGCTACAATAAGCCACTTACAACGCTGGAGCAGATTCAGTTACTTGCCCAGGGCAACACAGAGCTTGCAGAGAGAGTGGACAGGGTTGAGGACAAGATAGGTAGTCTTGAAAACGATATGCCCTTATACGGCTGTGAGATAGATGAGGTTCAAAAACTTGTCAAGCGCAAAGTGGTATCAATCTTAGGTGGTAAAGATAGCGAGGCATACGCCGACAGGAGCATAAGGAGCCAGACATTTAGAGATATGTATGGTCAGCTTAAGCGTGAATTTGGCTGTGTTTCTACTTATAAGAGTATCAAGCGTAGGTACATAGATGATGTTCAGAACTTTATCAGTAGCTATTCAGCACCCACGGCACTTGCCGAACAGATAAACAATGCTAATTCTCAGATGAATATAGGGCAGTATTGTGATGCCAGGAGGTGATTGCGTGGGAAGAAATTTAGACACGATTATAATTCGTGTCTTGTGCACACTGATGGCCATTATGTTTTATGTAGCCATCATATTCGTACCTGTAGGGGTGGAACTATTTAACATTTCTTTACCCATTTGGGTAAAGATATTGATTATTTTGGCATTTGCAGGACTGGTTCTTACAATGCTGGTAGTTGAACAAAAGATGGAAACTATAGAGGAGGAAAGGAATGAGAGAAAAAAATATTAGTGATTGGTCAAACAATAATGCGGTGATCGCTGGATGTGTTGTTGATACACCTATATATGAGTTCTCAGTAGGTAATAAGTCGTATTATCGCGTGATTATAAGTGCAAGGCGACTGAGTGGAACAGAGGATTTAGTGCCTTGTTATATTGAAGATAGTAAGGTCTCATATATCAGCAAATTTGATTATGTAGAGGTAGTCGGGCATATCCGCACTAAGCATGTTGTCGATTCAACAGGTGTAAATCACACAAAAGTATATATAGAGGTACATGAGGTCAATCCTTATACATGCGATAAGAACAAAGTCGATTTTATTGCCCATAAGTTTGCCGATGTAGAGATCAGGGCAACACCTAGAGGATATAGGGTTTGTGACACTAGAGTAATCAATAATCTTCCTAATAGGATTGGAAATCTGATTCCTATTCTTTTGTGGAGTAACAATGCTGAACTATTTGCAAGAGTGCCGCTTAATTCTATTGTCGGCATAACTGGTAGATTTCAGTCAAGGGAATACAACAAATTTTATGAGGATGGCACCGAAGAGAAAAAGACAGCTTATGAGATATCTGTCTCAAGATTTGAAGTGCTTGAAGAAAGAAAGGAGAAAAAAGATGGAAATTAGTTGCGAAGGGACATGTAATAACAGCAGCGCAGACAGTGTGACTATTCCTCGTGATAGATATGAGGAATTAATAGATATGGAGACGAGAGCCGATGTGCTCATAAGTGTAGCAAGAAGAGAAAAGTATATAGATCTGGACGTGGTACTTATTATACTTGGTGAATTGCCACTGGAGGTAGATAAAAAATGAGAATCAGTTTGAAAAAGTTAATTTTAGAAAACTTTATGTGCTATGCACATAAGGAAATTATTTTTGGGGATAACACTAAGATTGCTGCTTCCAACGGCAAAGGGAAATCCTCAATAACTAACGCTTATATGTGGCTGTTGTTCAACTGTGATTATCAGCTTTCTGATAATCCACCTATTCGCCGTATGATTGATGGCAAAACTGTGGATGACACAGACGTATCGGTCACAGCTGTGTTTGACGTTGATGGCAAGGAAGTCGTCATGCGTAAGTCTCAGAAGAGGAAATATAGTAAAGATGGCAGCAGTTACAAGGATGATAATTCTTATTCAATCAACGATGTGCCTAAGACATTAAGAGATTTTAATGCATATCTTGACGCTGATATGTCTATTCTCAAGATGTGTAGTAACATCAATGCATTTTTGGCAAAGAAACCAGCAGAAATGCGAGATTTTCTGTTTGCGCTTGTAGATGGCGTATCAGATGTTGACGTTGCAAAAAGCAAAGTTGAACTTACTGAACTTGTTCCGCTTCTTGAAAAGTATACGGCAGACGAACTTTCAGCAATGAATAAAGCTACAAAGTCCAAAGCTGCAAAGGAGTTACCAGTTCTTGACGGACAGATAACAGAAAAGGAAAGAGATATACAGATCAAACAGTCAGTAGATATATCCGCCTTGGAATTGCAGAAAAATGCAATTAAAGAAAAACTGAACAAGGTCACAGAAGATCAGCTGGACATGGATAAGGTAGCTGCTGAACATGATGAGATCGCAGACAAAATTTTAAAATTAAAGTTTGAAATATCTGCGATGCAGAACAAAGCAAATGAAAATCTTGATTGCAAGAGAGCAGCACTTAGAAGTGCGATAGATGATTGCAAGACTACTCAGATGAATGTAATTCAGGGGATTTCTGATAACGACCGGGATATTGACCAGTCAATAAGAGCTTTGAGTATTTGGAAATCAAAGAAAGAAAAATTAGTGGCTGAATGGAAATCCGTTAATGCTGAGAAATTTAACGAACTTACTACTATATGTCCGACTTGCCATAGAGAATTTCCAGCAGAAGATATCGAAAGACTTAAGAGTGATTTTGCACAGAATCAAGTCGAGCGACTGGCAGCAGTTGAGGCTGATGGCAAGGCCGTAGCTCAGAAGATCAAGGAGATTGAGGAGCGTATAGAAAAACTTAAAAAATGCGATGAACTCAATCGAAAGACTGTTGCTGATACAGGAACAAAGCTTACCAAGCTTGAAGAAGAATATAACGCACTTCCATTATGCGTTGACATATCAGGTGATGATGAGTATATCGGCGTGATGGCGCAGATAGAAGCACTTGAAATCAATATGGCTGGTATGGAGACAACAGCCACAAGGACAAGATTAAAATCCGAAGAGACCGCACTCAGGCAGGAGTTAGCTGAGTGCGAAGCCAAGATCGCTAAGTCTGATACAGAAGCTGACGAAACAAGGCTTGAAGAGTTGCTGGCTAATAAGCGCAATCTTGGACAGGCTCAAACGGATGCACAGAAGATTCTTGATTTGTTAGATGATCTTGATAAGGCTAAAAATGAAGTTCTCACAAACGAAATAAACAAATATTTTAATTTGGTAAAATGGCAGCTATTTGAATTTGGTAAGAACGGCGGATATAAGTCAACATGTATTCCTACTATAGATGGCAAGAGTATTCTTACCACGATGAGTAACAAAGGAAATAGGATTCTTGGTAGGATTGATATTTGCAACAGTATTCAACAGATCAGTAAAGTCGCTTGTCCTATATGGCTTGATGATGCAGAGAGTCTTGATTCTGCAAATCAGCAGAATGCTGTAGATATGGTAGATGGTCAGATAATAATGCTGGCAGTAAACGACAACGAGGAATTGGAGGTAATGTGATGAGTAAGGCATTAGAAGTAGCAAGAGAGCTTGTAAGGCAGCTTGAAGAAGCAGAAAGAAAGAACAAGGTAGAATTATCAACCTTAGCACCTGGAGATGTGTTTGAGATTGGAAAGAATGACTTTATTGTGCTTGAACAGATAGGGGCTGAGACCAAAATTATTTCTAAGAACTTTATGGCCGAAGACATAGTTTATGCTGAGGATTCAAGAGATTACAACGAGTCCAACCTTAAGAAAGTGATTGAGGATGAGATTCAGCCGATAATTGAGTCGGAGGTTGGAGAAAACAATCTTGTTGAACATACTGTTGAGTTAACATCAGTTGATATGCAGCATGAATTTGATGATTGTAAATGCAAGGTAAGACCTATCACTTTTGATGAGGCTAGGAAGTACAACAACTTACTTTCTAACAAGGACTTGGACGATTGGTGGTGGACATGCACTCCTTGGAGCACTAAGGAAAGAGGTTGGAGTTATAGCATGGCCGTTGTTTCGTCCGCTGGCAATGTCAGCGACAACTGCTGTAACGACGGCATCGGTGTTCGCCCGGTTTGTATCTTAAAATCTAATATCTTTGTATCAAAGAAAGGAGAGTAATTATGGCAACATTAACAATGAGAGGGTTGCAGGAACAGATTAATGATCTCAGAAATGAGATTGCAGTGCTAAAAGCGACATCAAAAACGGCTAACTTTTTGGAGGGACTTGGCATCGGAGATACATTTGAACTTGTAGATACAACGTGGAAGATTCTTGATATCACAAGTGCTGGATATATTTGTCTGGCTGACAGCATTGAAGAGAGACAGTTTGACTCAGATTCTAGCAATTGGGAAAACAGCAATCTTCGTGACTATCTTAATGAGGAGTTTCTTGAGAAGATTGCCGCAGAAATAGGATTGGAAAATATAGTTCCATTTGAGAGAAATCTTTTATCTCTTGACGGTCAGACAGAATATGGCAAGTGCGAGGATAAGGTTTCTCTTCTTACTGTTGACGAATACAGAAAGTATAGAAGCCTCATACCAAACACCAAAGATTATTGGTGGTGGCTTGTCAGCCCTTGGAGTACACCATGCAACGATTACAAAAGAACTGTAGCCGTTGTTTCGTCCGGTGGCAATGTCAGCAACGGCAACTGTGACTACTACCTCGGTGTTCGCCCAGTTTGTATCTTCTCTTCTTCAATCTTTGAATCAGGAGATTAAGTGATATGGCAGAGAAAGAGTTTGGAGTGATTTTACAGGCAAAGAATTTGGCTGAACACACTTTTCGTATAACTTCAAATTGCAATAGATACCCAAAGAAATACAGATTTTCGCTTGTTGACAAAATGCAGAATAAAGCATTGAAAATATACGAATATTTGTATGAAGCAAATAGGACGAATTTGGAAACTTGCCTTGAAGAAAGATCAGAACTGCAGACAAAGGCTATAACACAATGTGATGAACTTTTATTTTACATTGAATTATCAATGAAATTAAACATTATCAATGTGAAAAGCATGGAATACTGGTCGAAAATGGTAGCCGATGTTAAGCATATGGCAATTGCTTGGAGAACAGGCGACAAGAAAAGATTGGCAAGTAATGATAGTAAATAAAAATATAGGTTACACACTGTATAAACCGTTGTTTCGTCCGCTGGCAATATCAACAACAACAACTGTAACAACAACAACGGTGTTCGCCCATTCTGTATCACACAGACAGTAAGAGTAGGCATTAAGCCGAAATCAGATAAAGATACAAAAAGGTGTGTGACCTTTCCCAAAAGGATAAATACAAAGGAATTTTTACTATGGATAAAGATGTTATATGTGATTATGGAAACCTGTATAAAGCATATAAAAAAGCTAAAAGTGGTAAAAAACATAATTCAAGCACTGCAAAATTTGAAGCAATGAGTCTTGAAGGGCTTCATATGTTGAAAGAACAACTTGAAAATCAGACATATCGGGTGAATCCGTATAACGAGTTTAAGGTCTATGAACCTAAAGAAAGAGTGATTAAGTCGTGTTCGTTCAAAGATAAGGTAGTTCAGCATTGCTTATGTGACAATATTTTGCTTCCAAGGTTGAAGTATGAATTTATAAAAACAAACTACGCAGGGCAACTCGGCAAAGGAACCCACTTTGGCATGGATTGTTTGAAAGAACACATGCTTGAATTTTATAATCAGCACGGTCTTGACGGTTGGATTTTGAAGTGTGATATTAAAAAATTTTTCTATCAGATAGATCATGAAGTGTTGAAAGATATAGTCGATTACTATTTTGATGACGAATACACAAAATGGTTGAATCATCTATACATTGACAGCACCACTGGTTTAGGACTGCCACTTGGCAATCAGGTAGCACAAGTATATGCGTTGCTTATGCTAAATGGGTTAGATCATTTTATAACCGGTGAGCTGGGAATTGAATTGTATGGTAGATACATGGATGATTTTTATCTGATTGCACCAAGCAAAGAATACTTGAAACATTGCCTGGATTGCATAAATCAATTTGTAGCAAGCCTGGGATTATTACTTAATGGCAAGACACAAATAACTCCGTTTAAAAACGGAATTTTATTTACAGGTTTCCATCACTATGTAACGAAAGATGGAAAGTATATACGGAAATTGAATGGTAAAAGTAAGCGAAAGATTTATAAAAAGCTAAAAATTTGGACGAAACTTGTTAATGATGGCAAGATGACAGAGAAAAAGTTTTATGAAAAATATGGTGCTTTGAAAAATCACATGTTGCATGGCAATTGCGTAAAATTGTGTCATTCAATGGATGTATATGTAGAGCAATTGTTAAATAAATCAAACAAAATAAGGAGAAATAAATATGGTTAAGTGCGACAAAGGGTTTGTTGAAATCAATGGTTCCAAGAATGAAGTTACAGCTGAGACAGCAGTATTACTTAAAACTTTACGTGAGCATATAAGCGAGGATGAGTTTGAAGAGGTTATTAAAAACTCAAAAAAGACTTATGATGAGATTGAGGCAGAAGTCAGGGAAGTCAAGAAAAAAATTATTGCAGAAATTTTAAAAGAAGTACTACATGAGGAGGATAAATAAATGGAAAATAGTACGACAATTGCAGAAAAAAAAGCATTTACTACTTCATTAAGTGAATGGAGCAATGCAATAACAGGGCTTATTATTGATGATTACAAAACTGTTGGCATGGATATGGACGATTATGCCAAAGAGTGCGCCATGGAAGCCATGACAAGCATATTCAACCTTGTCAAGAACGACCCTAAGATTAACATGGGCAACCTTGATACAAGCAATTTGAGAGGAATTGTGAAGCGATGTGCAAGTCTCAAATTAAATGCAAGCGCATATCCAAGGGAGTGTTACTTCCAGCTACGAAATGTAAAGGTAGGAACCGATCCACAGACAGGCAAGGATATATGGCAGAAACAGGTTGAGATGGGAATCGAGGGTAGTGGTTACGACTCCTTACTTGCCAACTATGGAAAAGACGTTGAACAGGTCTACCCGTACTGGGTAATCAAAGAGGGCGATGAATATATTCCACCAAAGCATAAAGGGTTGTCGATTACAGAGCCTGAATGGGTAGAAAAGGGACTATCAAGTAAAGCAGTAAGAGTCGTATATCCTGTCAAACTGTTGGACGGAACAGTGACATACCTTTCTGCAGACAGGGATAGTGTTAAGGTTAATTTGCTTGCACATGTTAAGCAAAATATGATGAATAGCACATTTGGGATTTGTGCCGACAGATATAAGGCTACAGAAAAACAAAAGTCAGAGATTAAGGCAAAAAAAGATGAAGTGCTTAATGCCTTAAGAACTTGTAAAACCGTAGATGAAATGTTGGAATGCGAGCTTGCGAGACCGTTTATCAGTGGCGCTTGGCTTGATACGCCGGAAAGCATGATTCAAAGAAAAATGTGCAACAATGCAATAAGAAAGTATCCAAAGAATTATGATCCGATGGCAAGGCAGGCACAGATTGAAATGGACGAGGTATATCAAGTTGCGCAAGCTGAGATTGCTGAGAATGCCAATTCACAGGAATTTGCTGAGGACGAAGAAGTACCAGAGTTTGCAAAGTAAGAAAGGAGTTTTTTATGAAGGCAAAGTGTGAAATATATTTGGATAAAATGCCTGGCAGCTGCCGGGAGTGCAAGGCATGGTATATTGGACCATGTTCTCTAGATTTTAAATGTAAACTTATGGAATTAAAACAGATCAAATGCGCAGATGTGTCTTTTGAATTTAGAGATGGCAAAAGACATGAAAAATGTCCATTAGAAAAAATCGAGGTATAGGAATGAATCTTAAATGTATATCCAGTGGTAGCGTTGGCAACTGCTATTTACTCACAAATGCAAGTAATCAAACGCTTATCCTTGATTGTGGAGTGTCAATTAAAGATATACGGAGAGGTCTTAATTACAACATTAAAGATGTCGCTGGTGCCATTGTAAGTCATGCTCATGGAGACCACATCAGGGCAGCAGTTGATTTGAAAAAACTGGGTATACCAGTGTGGAAACCATTTGAATCTGTTAGTAAGGCTGTAAAAATGGGAGAGTTTACAATTCGTTGTTTTTCTCTCCCACACAACGGCACTCCCAATTACGGGTTTTTGATCAAGGTTGATGGGCAAAAAATGTTGTACATGACGGATTTTGAGTATTGCCCAATGACATTTAAAAAGCAAAATATCGACCATATGTTAATCGAATGTAATTACATCAAAGATATGGTCGATACTGATGCTCCGAATTACACTCATAAGATACTTGGTCACTGTGAATTAGCTACTTGTAAGGAATTTGTTAAAGTGAATGCTACAGATAGCCTACAGAACGTCATATTGTGCCATTTGGGGATTGATACAAGCAATGCCGACAGAATGGTTACTGAGATATGTAAAGTGGCTAAAAATGCAAATGTGGGCGTTGCAAGAGTCGGAGCAGAATGGCAGTTGAGAGCAAAGGATGAATGCCCATTTTAAGCAGAAAGGAGTACAAAAGATATGGCGAAAGCAAATGAAAAAGTACATGAATATAGAATGTCCGGTGCAGCTTGGTTGTTAGAGATTATTAAGCGTGAGGGCATAGAGGAAGCAGAAAAGGAACTGGCCAAACGTAGAGCATATTTCGTTCCACTTGAAATTCCGACGTCAAAGATGCGTGAATTTGAGCAGAAAGTTAAATGGAACACGATAGATACAGTGGTCTTATTATCATGTGCAACATTGCACGATGAATTTGGATTTGGTCATGATAGATTATGTAGGTTTATTGAGCGCTTTATGCTTAAAACTTCTTGCCTTGCTGACGAAGATGTGAAGTGGCAGGACTATATAGATACATTACAGGAAGAGGTTGGAATAACATTTACAATTAGAGAGAATGGAGAGAAATAATATGAATAAAGTAATTATGATGGGTAGGCTTACCCGTGATCCAGAAATCAGATATTCACAGAATGGCGATCAGATGTGTATAGCTAGATATACATTGGCTGTAGATCGTAAATTTAAGAAACAGGGCGATGGGCAGACAGCGGATTTTATCAACTGCATTGCATTTGGCAAGAGCGCTGAGTTTACAGAGAAGTACCTTAAACAGGGCACTAAGATTGCCATAACAGGCAGAATCCAGACTGGTAGCTATACAAACAAGGATGGCAATAAAGTCTATACGACTGATGTTGTTGTTGAGGAACAGGAATTTTGCGAGAGTAAGAATGCGAATAACAGCAATAGTCAGCAGTCCAATACAGCAAATGCAAGTAATCAGCCAAGCTCTGGCAACGACTTTATGAGCATACCAGAGGGCATAGAGGACGATTTACCATTTAAGTAGGAGTGATAGCAAATGAGTGGAATTAAAGGCTATACAGCGGAAGAAGTCGCACGAGATGCAAAGCAAGAACTTATTAGCGATTATGAACTTTGCAAGTGTAATTTAGCTCAAATCAGACAGCACGAAAAGGAAATTGCAGATATAAGACTTGATTATAATTCAAAGATAGCAAAGTACAGGAAGGAAAGCGTAAACAGAGTTCTTGACTTCATAAGAAGCGAATATAGGGCAGGCAGAATTTGCGACCTTGAAACGCTATTGTGTCACTGTCAAAACAAGCTCAATGGAAATATTGATGGAACAGAATTAGACCTTGATGAGCATTTAAGAGGAGTCCCTTTTGAGAAAGTGGGTGAAAACGAATGAGCGCAAGAAAAGGAATGAATTTAAAACAGGTAAAGAATCAACTTGAATTGCTTGAAGGTATACTTGAGAAGGATGCTACAGCAAGGCATAAAAACATATCAAGCAGGTATGCATTAAGAATCGCTCAAGCGTGCGTTAATAAGCAGATATGGAGAAAACCGCTATTTATAAAAGAGGACAACGGCGAATGGTATTCTTGCCCACAATGTGGAGGCAATTTGTGTAATGTGCTTGTGTATTACTGCCCGGTATGTGGGCAGAAAATTGAACGGTCGGAGGAGGAGAATGATGGATAAGCTAACGATTGATGAGATAATAGGACATTGTGAAAGAAAAACGGAACAATATGAACGATTGTTCGGGAAAGAGCGTCTTGAAACAACGCCGCTGATTAGTTCGACAATAAAGGAATATTGGGAACATAGACAGGTTGCTGAATATTTAAGAAAGCTCAAAGAATATCAGCAGTTAGAGGAACAGGGCAGACTTATAAAGCTACATTACAAAGATGTGTATTTCATTGTTGATATAAACAATCCTAGGTATGCAGCGGTTATGAAAAGACCTATAAGGGAGCTTGCAATATATGAAATTGAAAGTATCGACAAAAAAACTGCAAGTATTTTTCCACAGAAGAAAAAGCCGAGGCAAAACTGAAAGAATTGGGAGGTAGAGAATGACAAAATTTGACAAGGACACAAACTGTCATACTTGCAAATATGGATATTTTGAGGATGTATCTGATGAGGGGTATCACAACTTGTGTGGAAAGAGAAATTGTTATCTGTGTGCTAAAATTTACGGCAAGTGTGCTGATTATAAAAGGGGCACACCGCCAGAGGGAAAGGAAGGATTAGACCCATGGAAATGACAGAGGATGTGGAGAAAATGAGTGATAAGCAGAGCAATGCCGACAGGATAAGGAATATGTCGGATGAAGAGTTGGCGGAGTTTTTGGCGTATAACGCATACTGTGAAGAGTGCTATGTGAAAAAGGATGATTCTTGTTGCTACCCAGACGGAACCTGCAAACAAAAACATCTTGAATGGCTTAAATCAAAAGCAGAATAGGAGAAAAATATGGAAAAAATCACAGATAATATGAAATATATAGTATCAGAAGGCGATGTGGTGACAATACATGATGCAAGCTGGGATTATTCTAAACGAATTGGAGAACCTTTTGAAGCTATCGTGCTGTGGGGCGGTATTCATGGACAGCCACTTGTCACTAAAATGGGAGAATACAGACCATTTTGGAGCACATATGCATCCATTGTAAAAATAGACGGACACATCAATTTAGATAGGATATTTGGTACTAATAGGAAAGAATAGGAGAGAATATGGAAGATAGATATTTGTACAAAGCAAAGAGAGCCGATAATGGAGAATGGGTAGTGTGGAACGCATTAACCGGATTCCCACACGGTACAAGAATAATACAGGACACCATCTGTCAATGCACCGGCTTAAAAGATAGGAACGGCAAGCTGATTTGGGAGGGTGATATTGTAAAAGACTTATTTAGTGATGCTTGTGCACAAATCAAATACGGCAGTTATCAGAGTTGCTTTGATAGCACCAAAACTGAACATGTTGGATTTTATGTAGACTGGTCAGGCAAGTGTACTAAAAGATACAGAAAAGATTTAGGTTATTGGATAAATATGGTTAATGCAGAGGTTATCGGCAATATTTTTGATGATCCAGAATTGATAAAGGAGATTTGAGCAAATGGTTAAAAGAAAACTGTATAAATGGATGTTCAAAAAGATATACTTTAGAATTTGCAATATCGAACAGGGATTTTTCATGGCAGGATACATGGACAGATCAAACGACTGTATCAGATTGGAGAATCTGCTAAATAAATACAAAGAATATATTATTTATTAAAACCAAAGAAAGTGAGGAATAATATGCCAGAAATAGTTATAAAATGCTGTCCGTTTTGCGGAAAACCGCCAAAATTAACGCATAAAATCTTTATATACGAGGGGCATAGAGGAATGACACCGCCTCATAAATTAGAGATAGCGTGGAAGGCCAAATGTTATAATTGTGGAACAAGCAAGGAGTCAATAGGTCGCTCATATTATGATATTGATGAGCTTGGAGAACTTAAGCTTGTCCCTCAAAGCTATAGTGTTAAGGACATGGAACAAATCGCAGATAAGAGGCTTGAGGTAATAGAGATGTGGAATAGGAGATATTAACGAGGAGGTAGGAGAATGACAGAGCGTGATGCAATAGAAAAGCTGAAAAATATGCGATTGTTTATGCAACTTGAGGACGAAAAGAACGAGAGCAAATTTGTAGAGGAGGACTACAAAGCTAATGAAGTGGCAATACGGGCACTTGACAAGCAAACCCCGAAAAAGATAGTCACAAGGGAGCGCACAGAAAGTTTTATTGAGTATGTCTGCCCTGAATGTAAGAATGTGATAATGACTGAAATAATTAGGAATGGGTATTTTGGCGTATGTACTGCATATTGTAGTGAATGTGGGCAGAGGCTGGATTGGAGCAATATTGAAAATGGAGAAGAAACGGATGAGACTGATTGACGCAAATAATGTTATTGATGACATAAAGTGGGAAATGGGCGAAACTTATGACGATGACGTTTGTGCAGGGATGAAAAGCGTTATTGATATAATAAATAAGCGCAGGACTGCCTATGATGTGGATAAGGTTGTGGAAGAATTGGATGAAATAATATGTCCAAAACGTCTTTATTTTTGCAGAGTGTCAAAAGGTGAATGCAACAAGTCTGATGATGTTGGTTGTATAGATTGTGCGATTCAAAAGGCAATTGAGATAGTAAAGAGAGGTGGAGTGGATGAATAAAATTCCTAAAGATATAGTTGATAAGATTGAACTTAGAAATAGGCTTAATGAAGAGATAAGAGAATGGATGGAAGACCATCTTGATCTTGACGGCATGGATGCTGATGGTGCCAATATAGCTGATTATTACACTGGAAACGAGCAAGGAACAGAAGAGTGTAAGGAATGGTGTGATCAGACTTGCCTAGACGAAGATTGGTATATGGGGGATTATTATTGGGAAACTGAATGTACAGGAAAATATCTGCACATGAGGTTTGAATCTTGAATAAAGGAGAGTGATACATAATGGTCAAATGGAATATAGACACAGTTCCCAAATGTGAAAAGGGAACTACTTCAGATGAGGTTCTTGTAACGATAGAAAAAGCCTCAATAATAACAGGTGAAATATATAGTCGAGTTGTTAAGGCGGTATATATCCCACATCACAATTGTTCGTTGGAAGATTTAGAATGGAACGTGGATGATGATATCTTAGATGGGTGGGAGTATACAGAAGACGGTATTTCTTGGTGGATCCCACAGGGCTGGTATGAAGTGCATGATTATTGTGATAATTACGAATACTCAAAGATTACAGACAAGGTAGTAGCCTGGAGAAAGTTGCCAAAACCTTATGAATCAAGGGAGGAGGGTGTATAGAATGGCATACGCAAGCAAATGCGATAGATGCGGCGCGTTCTACGACCTGCCGTTTGAACACGGAGCAGCAATAAGGGCAAGTATGTTTGATATGTTCGAAGATGTGACGGGATCAAGAGATTTATGCCCGGACTGCATGAAGAAGCTCCGAAGCTTTCTTGATGGGGCAGAGCTCAATGGCGATTGAGAGGTGGAAGAAACGAGTAATCTAAACTACAAAAAAATATATGCTATAGAAAAATCCAACCGTGAAAGGCTTTTGAAAGTTAATCCAAACCTTGATGACAAGAGTGGTATATACTTTCTAACTCGGACGGATGAGGATGGCATATCTTACTTTTACATAGGTCAGGCTGTGAAAATCTTGCAGCGGATGTGCAGCCACCTTACCGGGTATCAGCACATAGACCTATCATTGAAAAAACGAGGGTTTTACAGTGCGGATAACCCCTATGGATGGCAGATTAATTTTATCCACTACCCTAAAACTGAACTAGATCAGATGGAGCAGTATTGGATATTGCAGTACACGAAGAAAGGCTACCAGTGCCGTTACAACAAGACGGCTGGCGGTCAAGGTGAGGGCAAGGAGAAGATAAATGAATTTAAGGCTTCTAAAACTTATAGAGATGGGTTAAAACAGGGCTATAAAAATGCTTCAAGAGAAGTCTCTCATTTGTTCGAATTGCACCTTGATTACAAAACTAAGTCGGATATGCCGAGCAAAAACCAACAAAAGGCAATTGACAAATTCGACAAATTTCTTAATTTCTACAAAGGCGGTGATACTAATGAATGAAACTTGGAAAGATATTGAAAACTATGAAGGGTACTATCAGATTTCAAATTTCGGAAGGGTTAGAAGTGTTGACAGGTATATTTATAACACAAGCAATTTTGGAAACAATAAGGTTTCATTCTACAAAGGGAAAATTATGAAACCGTCAAAAAGGAAAAAAGGATATTTGGGCATATGCTTAACAAAACAAAATAAACAGCAAAGTTTTTTAATCCACAGACTTGTAGCAAAGGCATTTATTCAGAACCCGAACAATCTGCCACAGGTTAATCACATTGACGAAGATAAGACAAATAATTGCGTATGGAATCTTGAATGGTGTAACAACAAATATAACGTAAATTATGGGAATTGTTTATCCAATATGTCAAAGACAAGAACAAATAATACGCATAATCAAAAGCCTGTAAGATGCAAAGAGACTGGAATTATATATGCTAATAGCAATGACGCACAAAGGAACACAAATGTATATGCTAGAAATATAAGGGCAAATTGCTGTGGCACATATAAAAGTGCAGGGAAATTGCACTGGGAATGGGTGTCACAGAGACAGTATGAGAAGTTTATGGATTTGTTGAAAGTGGGTGATTCGGAGTGAAGATTTTAAGCAAAAAGAAATACAATAAACTCATTGAAGATTTTGAGGAATTGCAGAAAAAGGTTGAGGAGCTCAAAAGGATAAATGAGAGTATCGGGAAAAAGCTGGAAGATAAAAAGACAAGTTGCAAGCTGAATAATGGTAAGGATTTCTACTTTAAATGCGAAAATTCTTACAGATACAAGACATATTGGGGAGTGACAGAAATCGAAAAATGCGGTTGCTTGCTTGATGTACCTTGTGAGAGCTTTTGTAAAAAGAAGGTGGATGATAGATAATGAGCAATGATAAGAAAGATGAGCGGTGCGAATGGCATGTTATTCATACGCCCTGCGGATTTCCGCTTTATGCCACAGAGTGTGGGAAAACGAGGCTTAGCTGTGCTACAGGTATTGATATTTACTGCAATGCTTGTGGCAAGAAAATCAAGATTGTTGATGACAAGAAAGCAGGTGATTCAGAATAATGAATAAGTATGGTCAATTTGACATATTTGACTATGTTTCAGAACCAGTTACCATAACAAAGCCTATTCGGTTGATAGAACTATTTGCTGGCTACGGAAGTCAGGCAATGGCACTTAAAAGAATAGGTGCAAAATTTGAGCATTACAGAGTTGTGGAGTTTGATAAGTACGCTATTGCAAGCTATAACGCAGTACATGGTACAGATTTTCCAACAATGGATATAACTAAGGTTCATGCAGAAGATTTGAATATTTGCGACACAGAAACCTTTACTTACTTACTTACTTACTCATTCCCTTGTACGGATTTATCAGTTGCTGGAAAGCAAGCAGGAATGAGCAAAGGTAGCGGAACAAGATCTGGGCTGCTATGGGAAGTAGAACGTATTTTTTCGGAAATTAAAGATTCCGGCGGAGAATTACCACAGATTCTATTCATGGAAAATGTTCCGCAGGTTCATGGGAAAAAGAACATGGCGGACTTCCAGAAGTGGATACAGTTCCTTGAAAGCCTTGGATATACGAATTTCTGGAAGGATCTGAACGCAAAAGATTACGGGGTAGCGCAGAACCGAAACAGATGCTTTATGTTTTCGTTTCTTGGAAACTACACATATAGATTTCCAGATCCCATTCCGCTTACGAAGAAGCTGAAAGACTATTTGGAAGATGAAGTGGACGAGAAATATTACATCAATAATGAAAAAGCAGAAAAGCTCATAAAACAGCTTATTGACAACGGTACACAACAGATTAAAGTGTGTGAAAGTCAGATAGTTGCTATGCGTGGCAGAAATCCTGATAATCCGTCAGATAGAACTAATGGAAGTCCAACAGAGCAGAGATTAGAGGTGAATATGCAAGGTACAAGTAATTGCTTGACGAGTGTGCAGAAAGATAATTTATTACTTGAAAAACCTTTGTTGCTAGGCGGCATCGGAAAAGAAAACGAGTTTGGCTCACAGTACAGGCAGGGAAACAGAGTGTATAGTTCCGATGCTTGCGCTATGGCATTAAATTCTCAACCGGTTGGAAATGCTGGTGGAAATTCATATTTATACAATGTTGGCTATCGTATCAAAAAGCTGACACCGAGAGAGTGTGGACGGCTGATGGGTGTACCTGATGAAGATATTGACAAAATGGCAGCAGTCAACAGCAATACGCAGTTGTATAAACAATTCGGAAACAGCATAGTAGTTGATGTTATGTGTGCTATGTTTAAGAACTTAAATATAGAGCAAGGGTAGCATAAAACGGATTAAGGGAAATGAATAAATATGCAAAACATAGTTGCATATTTATTTAAAAAAGGAGGATATTTTGGCAAAAAGAATTAGAGCAACGGCAGAGGCAAAACTTGATCCTGAATGGGAAAGAGCTTGTGCCATGGCTAATGATTTAAAATCTAAGGATGGCACTGTTCTTTGGGCATTAAGTTTCATTCATGCCTGGGAAGATGCGGTAAAAATAATAAAAGAGGCGCTGTGAATCTTGCTAAGTTTCTGCTTTGGCGAAATGGATGATAAATACAGTGTTCAGTGCAAACAAAATTTCTAAAAAAGACATCACAAAAGATGAAGACTAAAATCATATAAGGAGTGAGGTTTGATGGCGGTATACAGGAGTGTGCATTTATCATTTTGGACGGACAATAAGGTTGAGGATGATTTTACACCAGAGGATAAGTATTTTTATATTTATTTGCTGACGAACCCTCAGACTAATATTTGTGGTTGTTATGAGATTAGCTATTCTCAGATGACTAGAAATACCGGATACAATAAAGACACCATAATAAGGTTGCTTGAGCGTTTTGAAAACGTTCACAAGATTATTAAATTTGATAAGAATACCAAGGAGGTATTGATTCTGAATTGGTATAAATACAACTGGAGTAAGTCCGAGAAAACGCTTACTGGGGTTGAAAATGTTGCAAAACATATTAAGTCGGAAGTGTTTAAAAAATATGTTTTGGATGTTGTAAGCTGCATAAGAAGTGATACCCCTATTATGGGGTATACATACCCCATACAAGCATCTGTATCTGATACTGATATTAATAATATATATATTAATAATAAAAGAGATATAGTTAATACATCTAAGAATATTAATATAAATAATAATATACTAGATGAATTAATTACAGAGTTTAATATATCTAACTACTTACTGGATGGTATTAATACATGGCTTAAATATAAAAAAGAACGGAGGTTCACATACAAAGAGAGTGGCCTGAGAACCTTGGTTAAGACTATTAAGATCAAGGCAGATGAGTACGGAGAACAGGCTGTCATTGCAATAATTGATGAGAGTATTGGAAATGGCTATCAAGGGATAACCTGGGACAGAATAAAAAAAGTTCAACCACCAAAGTCTCGACAGAGTGCAAGCGATCAGTTTGATAGGCTCATGGAGCAGATAAGGAGAGATGAAGATGATTGACGGCAAGGACGAAATAGCGCAGAAGTCAAAACAAGGGGTGTTAGAATAATGGAGATAAGAGTTGAACCCACTAGCATTGAACGGCTAGTTGATACAGTTGCAAATACCATAAACGAATCGTTTAAAAATGTAACCATTGATGATGCGAATATGTATAAGTTAGGTTACAACAAAGCACTTGATGACCTAATGGCAAAATTAGATTGCGATAAATACTTGCTGAATGATTGGCAGCGTGATGCAATTCGTGACAAGGTGAAAGAAATCAAGGAGGAGAGCAATTGACCGATAAAGAAACACGTAAGATAATAGCGGTGTTAATGGTTGCATATCCGAACTACAAGCCGATTAACATTGACTTTACCGTATCTGTTTGGACGGATATGTTGTCTGATTATTCTTACTCAGAGGTTGACATGGCAATCAAGGCTTACATATTAACGGACACCAGTGGTTTTGCCCCGGCGATAGGACAGGTTATAGACAAAATAAAGTCAATAACTACTCCTCGGCAAATGACCGATGCCGAAGCGTGGTCACTGGTCCGCAAGGCAATATCGGATAGTGGCTACAATGCAACAGCAAGATTTAACGAGTTGCCGCCGGCATGTCAGAGAGCCGTGGGCTCACCGTCACAGCTGAGAATGTGGGCGCAAGACACGGAGTTTAATGAGAATGTCGTGAGCAGCAACTTCATGCGGTGCTATCGAACAGAGATAGCACGACAGAGAGAGATAGACAGAATGCCGTCAGAGATACGACAGATGATTGATAAAGTCAATAATAATTCTAAATTACTTCAAGATAAACAGGCTAATCTGCCTGAGATTACTCAAGATAAAAACTATAAACTGAATAGAGAGTAGTGACTATGGGAGCATCAACAAAACAGTACCGCCGCCGTAAAGCTGCTGGATTATGTGTCGAATGTGGAAAACCGCTGGACAGGATAGGTGCTTACTGTGTTAAATGTTGCAAGGCACACACCGAGGACTCCATACAACAAAAACACTGGTATGCCGATAATGGAATATGCCCTACATGCCGAATAAATAAATTAATGGGGACTGAAAGGCACTGCCCTGAGTGTCGCGCACGAGAATCTGAGTGGAAGCTAAGAAAAAGGGAGTCAGACAGAGAAAACACCAACAAACAACATGCGGAATGGGCGAAAACCAAATATGCCGAAAGGGTTGAAAAAGGCCTTTGTACTAGGTGCGGAAAACGACCGGCTAAAGATGGTGCACACACATGCGTGTATTGCGCTGAAAAAACTAATGCTTATCACCGAAGAAAGAGAGCAGAGAAAAGGTTGAATGCACAAGAAAGATACGAAAAGGGTATATGTCGATTTTGCAATAATCCTGTTAAGGATGGGTATAAGTTATGTGAGCACCACTACCAGCTCAATCTTATCAACTCGGCAAAGGCAGACAGGAGTGCATATAACAGGCGACAGTATCAGATAAGCCAAAGGAGGCGAGCGGCTAATGACAACGAAGAAAGACAATCCGTGTAAAGACTGCCCCGATAGATATGTTGGTTGTCATTCAAACTGTGAGCGGTACCTAACGTGGAAAAAAGTGTACGATGAATGGAACAGCAAAGTGTTTAACGAGAGGTCGAAGAGCCGAGCGGTTGACAAGTATCTGATAGACAGAAGTTTAAAGGCAAAGGCGGAGTATCGGAGGAAAAGCAGATGAATGTTGTGGTTACACAAAACGGTAAGAAAGTGAATATTGCTGATATTGTTCTGCCTGATGATGTGATGAGAACAATAGCTAGCATGATTGGTTGACAAGTAAATAAATGACAAGTAGAATGTGCCGTAGAATGTAGTGTATATGCGGCACATTTTACGTAGGAGGATAATAGAAATGGAATGTGTGGCATATATAAGAGTGTCAACAGAAAGACAGGTTGAAGAGGGTTACGGCCTTGAAAGTCAAAAAAGAGATATCGAAGAATATTGTAAGAAAAATGAAATGCTAATCACTGATTGGTATATTGATGCTGGACTATCTGGGATGGACATGACCAAGCGTGTTGAACTGCAACGGCTTATATCGGATATATCAAAAATAAACGACATAGTAGTATATAAGCTGGACAGACTAGCAAGGGATTCAGTAGATGCATTATACATGATTGAGAAACTCTTTACACCGAAAGGTGTCAGAGTTAATAGCGTACACGATTTTGCCAGGTATGAAACACCACAAGACAAGTTTCAAACACATATTATGGCGGCAGTTGCCGAATACGATAGAAACACAATGCTGTTGAGAATGCGCGGCGGTATGCTGGAGAGAGTTAAAAATGGTTACTGGATGGGCGGCGGCAATACACCATACTGTTACCAATATGATAAAAACCTTGGCTATCTTGTACCAATTCCAGAACGCGCCGAACAGGCTAATAGAGCTATGGACTTGTTTATTGAGGGTATGTCCGACGTAAAAATTCAGAGACTACTTGGCTATAAGAGCGAATTTGTTGTGAGAAATATCCTCACAGGGGTTGTTAATATCGGTTATATCCCATACAAGGGCGGCACATATAAAGGATTGCATGAGCCGATATTTGAGCATGACAAATTTTATCTTGCTCAGGAGTTGAGAAAAAGTAGACGTAAACAACATGTATACAGTTTTACCGAGCCACATTTGCTTACAGGTTTGTGTTATTGCAAAACCTGTGGTTGCAAGATGCGATACCAGAAGATAACTGGCATGGGGATTCATAAGATATATTGTTGCTCACACGACAAATACTTGGACTACTTGCCAAACTACAATACAGATTGCGACAACCCCGGAGCATGGGCAAGCGATATTGAAATAGCATTTGAGCATGAGATACTTGGCATCTCAATAAATCTATCACAATACAAGCCAAAGGCAAAAGAAACAAAGTTGCAAATACTGACTAACCAGCTTGAAAAACAAAAATCAAAGCTAAAACGGCTATACACCCTGTATGCAGAGGGAAACGACATGGTTTTGGATATGATTAAGACTTTGGAGACTGAGATCAGAGAGACTACCGAAAAGATTTCAGCTGAAAGAAAAAATGGTCAGCATGAGCAGAAAAAAGAATTTGTCTATGAAAATATAAAAAAACTTGCCGACATCTGGGATGGTATCAGCAAGTCTCAAAAAAACTCTATACTCAAAACTATAATTGATAAGGTAATTGTAGGCAAGGACGATATAGAAATTCAGCTAAAAAACTTTTAGCACTTACATAATGCAGTTCCTATG
>ERZ779895.419-NODE-419-length-59447-cov-26.716932_pt1 | contig 59447 bp, 54 predicted proteins | sample MGYA00511093_ERZ779895 | MGnify/ENA primary metagenome ERZ779895 (study PRJEB29588, sample SAMEA2142970) | human gut metagenome | biome: human gut; feature: human-associated habitat; material: faeces | place: Denmark | collected 2008/2010 ... | reverse complement strand
ACAAAAATAATAAAAATTTCCAAATATCAAACGAATATGCCGGATATAATGGCCGCACGACCATGCAACCGGCCACCCGAACCCCCAGACTGTCTGAAAAGTCTCGGCGAGAGTTGAAAAGTCTGTACCCCACTACAGGGGCGACTACGAATTTTCAATCCTCACTGGGGGTACTTTTACTTTTAAGACAGTCTCCCCCAACGACAGGAGCAGAGACGACGAATCATCCCACTTCAATCCGACGGATACGTGATTTGTGGTTTGGAAAATGTTTACTATCTTTGAATGACAGATAACGAATTGGCTATGTTGTACCCTATAGGAATACAGAGTTTCTCGGAAATCCGCGAAGGTGGATATGTTTATGTGGACAAGACCGCGGCGGTCTTCAGTCTCGCATCAACAGGGAAATATTATTTCCTGAGCCGTCCGCGACGCTTCGGAAAGAGCCTGCTCGTTTCAACAATGGAGGCCTATTTCAGCGGACGAAAGGAGCTTTTCAAAGGACTTGCGATGGAGACACTGGAAAAAGACTGGACCACGCATCCTGTGCTGCATCTGGACCTGACAGGCAGCAGGTACACATCCATCTCTGATCTTGAGGAGAAACTCGGCAGACACCTTTCCAAATGGGAGAGCGTTTATGGCAAAACCGGAGATCTCTCTGACCCGGCTTCCAGATTTGAGGCCGTCATCGAAGCCGCTTATCTCAAAACCGGTAACAAGGTCGTCATTCTCATCGATGAATATGAGAAGCCTATCATAGACAACATGGACACCCCGGATCTGATGGAAAAATTCCGCCGGGAACTCCAGGGATTCTACAGCGTCATCAAGGGCAAGGACGAATTCATCCGCTTCGCCTTTCTGACAGGTGTCACCAAACTCGGCAAGATGAGCATATTCAGCGGGCTGAATAACCTGAACGACATCTCCATGGACGCGGAGTTCACTGACATCTGCGGTGTGTCCGAGGAGGAACTCAAGACTTGTTTTGACGGCAGCGTGGCGGAACTTGCCAAAGCCTGCGGAATGAGCAAGGAAGGATGTTACGAGAAACTCAGGACGATGTACGACGGATATCATTTCAACGAACACAGTGCTGGAGTGTACAACCCGTTCAGTCTCTTGAATACATTCAAAGCCAAGAAATTCCGCATGTACTGGTTCGAGACCGGCACTCCGACGTTCCTCGTCCGATACCTCAGGCAGGGAAGGTACAATCTGGACAACATAGCCAAAAACAAGGTTTCGATAGAGACCTTGACTGGCACCAACTATGTTAGCCCTGCACCGATAACCCTCATGTACCAGACCGGCTACCTGACGATAAAGAGCTACGACGAGCGTTTCAACGCATACAACCTTGACTATCCGAATGAGGAAGTGAAAGCCGGATTTCTCAACTCCCTCAGCCAGCTTTACGCGCCAGCCCTGATTGACGGAACACTTTCGGTGTACAGTTTCGTCGAGGACATAGAGCGAGGTGATGTTCAAGGGTTCATGGACCGGTTCACGACGTTCCTCTCTGGCAACGACTACGAAATCCAAGGCGACCTCGAACTATATTTCCAGAACACGATGTACGTGATGTTCAAGATGATGGGGCTGTATGTCAGATCGGAATACCACACCTCAAACGGACGTGTGGACATCGTACTCGACACCGACAAGTACATTTACATCATAGAGTTGAAACGAGACTCCTCTCCTGAGACCGCACTGAAGCAGATCGAAGAGAAAGGCTATGCGAAGCCGTTCCATGCAAGTAGGAAAGAGATCGTGGAACTCGGCATCAACTTTTCGTCACAGACCCGCACCATCGACGGCTGGAAAGTGAAAGAATCCCCGGTGGTGTCAATCTCCGGCCGGTAATCAAGGAATTTGTGCGTAATGATCAGCCCCAAGGCACGGCCTGTCATGTCCGATCACTTTGGTACACCAGACAAGCCTTTCCTGTACCAATCCTATCTCCTGGCGACTTTGGTACAGAATGTCTCCTCTTAATCCAGCACCGAAAAGAGATGGCGGCTGAAAGTCTCCTCTTAGCCACCATCTCTTACTCTGAAATCCGGAACTACCTTGAAATCTTTATGTTGCCGACATAGAGTCCCCACTCGCCGTCCTGTACGATCGGAACCGGGACACCGTCAAGGTTGTTCTCGTAGTGAGGAGCCTTGAGGTAGGTGTGGGAGTGGCCGCCTACGACGAGATCCACGTTGCGGGTGCGGCGTACAAGCATCTGGTCCAGATACGGCTCGTTCTCGAAACCGATGTGGGTGAGGGCGATCACAAGGTCGCACTTCTTCTCGGTCTTCAGGTACTCGGCCCACTTGTTGACCACCTCGGAGTTCTCATAGCCCGGGATCATGTCGGAGACCTCCTTAGAGACAAGGATGGTGATGTCCGGCATAAGGCCTATGATGCCGATCCTCATTCCGGCCTTCTTCAGAATGGTGTACGGCTTGACATACTGAGACAGAGACACTTTCGAGAAATCATAGTTGGCGCAGACCACAGGACACTTGATCTTGGCAAGTCGGCGCGCGAGCTCATCCACACCGTTGTCGAACTCATGGTTGCCCAAAGTCACGCAATCGTACTTCATCGCGTTGATCAGATCGATCTCGATGTCGCCTCCGAGCACGGAGAAATAGGACGTGCCCTGATCGAAGTCGCCGGCATGGAGGAGCAGCACGTTCCTCTTTCCGTCAGCCTTCACGACACTGTCGCGGTAGGCGGCGCGCTCGATCACTCCGCCCATACCCTCATGCTCGCCTGAGCGCTCCGGCTCAAGATGGCTGTGGGTGTCATTGACGTGGAGTATGGTAAGTCTCTTCTGGGCCGCGGCGTCGATGTTAGCGATGGCCGCGAACAGGCATATTCCTAAAATAAAACGTCTCATTTGCTGTCCCCCTCCTCAAGGATTGTGATCCAGTTCTGGTTCTGGTACTCGATAGGCTTCCCGGCGGCGGTGAGGCCCTGCACATAGGCGAGCATCGTGTCGTAGAGGTAGCCGTTGCACATTATGACCTCCTCGGCGTTCCTGGCCACCTTGTAACCGTCGCCGCCGTCCAGAAGGAAGTTGAGTGTCGCCACTCCGTAGAGCCTGTCATCGTCCAGCGGCTCGCCGCCGATGGTGGCCGAGACAATCTTGCCGTTTCTGGCCACGACCTTCACGCCACCGACGATCTGGAACGTGGAAGCCGCCATCTGGTCCAGCAGCGCGCGCACGTCACGTCCACGCAAAGCCACGTAGCAGAGGTTGTTACGGAACGGGAACATCGACATAATGTCGTCATAGAGGACCTCTCCCGCCGGCATGTCGATCCTGACACCGCCTCTGTTGGCGATACCGATGTCCACCCTCTTGCCGGTGCTGTCGGCGGTCGCGCGAATCAGTTCGTCAATGTACCAGTCATAGATCTCGCACTCCGGATAGGTGCGCACCATCTCACGTGTCGAATGGCCGATGACGGTCTTGACCTTTGCCATCGCAGGCTGGGCGTCAAGCATTATCCGGGCCACATTCTTCACAGTCCCCTTGCGGAACTTCCTGCCGTTCGGCGCATAGTAGGTACATCCTTTTACCGTACCCATCGCTTCCTCAACGTTCGATGCGTTGGAAGCCACGACACCTGTGCGGTGGCCGTCAACCGGATCCGTCGTCCAGGTGATTGTCCGCTCCTGCGCGCAAAGGCAAAGCCCTCCCGCCAAGAACATGATCATAATTAGTGTTTTCCTCATAAGTGAATATTAATATGGTTAATAAAGTAGCACATCATCGCGGCGGTCTGCGGCGCGCCTTGTAAGAAACTAAAACTATTTCATCCTCAGCCACTTCCACAGATCCTTGAACGTGGACTTCTTGCCGAACATCAGGATTCCCACCTTGTAGATCTTGGCGGAGAGCCAGGCGCAGCCGAAGAAAGTCACAAGGAGCAGGACGATCGAGACCACAAGCTGCCACATCGGAACCCCGTAAGGGATCCTGGCCAGCATCACGATCGGCGAGGTGAACGGAATCATCGAACCCCAGACAACCACTCCGCTGTCAGGATTCTGGAACGCCATCAGGATGATGAAATAAGCGATCATCAACGGGATGGTCAGAGGCATCTGAAGCTGCTGCGAGTCGCCTTCATTCTCGACGGCGGAACCCACTGCGGCAAACATCGACGCATAGAGCAGGTAGCCGAGGATGAAGTAGATAAGGAATGAGACTATCAGTTTCACCCAAGGAATGTTCACGAGCGTGCCGATGATGACGCTCATCTCGTCAGGCTCGCCGGCCACGGCTGCGGTCGAGTCGGCGGCCGCTCCCAGGGTGGCGGTTGTCCCGCCAAGTGCCTGCATCTGATCCGGAGAGACACCCATCGTCTGGGCCATCATCTCAGGGTTGCCGGCCATACCGGTGAGCATGTCCTTGCCTACCACACTTGTGGCGACGGTGACCAGCACGCCGGTCAGAACAATCCAGAGGAAGAACTGGGTCAGCGCCACAAGAGCCACGCCGATGATCTTGCCGAACATCAGGTCGATGGCCTTGACAGACGAGATCAGCACCTCTACCACCCTGCTGGTCTTCTCCTCGATGACACTGGACATCACCTGCCCGCCGAACATCATGATGAACATCCAGATGATGATGCCCAGAAGCATGGAGATGATCATGTATATCCCTGACTCCGAGACAGTCTCGTTGCCTTTTTCGTCCATCGTGTACTCCGTCACCTTGACATCGGCCTTCACCTCGTCCATAATCTTGGAAAGGTTGTCGATGCCGTACTGCTGCACACGGTACTCCTCTACCGCGTCATTGGCCTTCGCGGTAAGCCCCGAAGTGAACTCCACTCCGAGCGGGTCCTTTGAATATGTCTGGACGGAGACCGTCTTCTTGACGGAATCCAGCGGAGACACTACTACCAGGACATCCTTCCCGTACTCGTCCAGACGGGCCTTGACCGAATCGGGATTCTCGGAGGAATAGTCCGTGAACGTAAGCCGGTCTGTGTCCTGCAGGTGGCTCATCACGATGCCGGAGCGGTCAACCACGGCGACATCCTGCTTCCTTTCCTTCGTCCCGGCCATGATCAATCCGACAATTATCATGGTCGCCGCGAAAATCAGCGGCACAAGTATCGTGGTGACAATGAAGGACTTCTTCTTGACGCGGGTGAGATATTCCCTCGCTATGACAGTCTTTATTATTCTGAAATTCATGACTATGCCTCCTCGGTTACAAGTTTTATGAATATGTCGTTCATCCTCGGGATCAGTTCCTTGAACGAGTTGACGATGATGTCCTGACCGAGCAGGACAGAGAGCGCGTCATTGGAGGACACGTTCTCCCCGAGAGTCAGCACGGCGGTGTGCCGTCCGGCGTTGTCCTCGTCAGAGAGGACCTTGAATATTCCTTCGGCATCCTTCACCTTGTCCTCGCCGGTATAGACCAGTTCGATGTTATTGTTGCCGTATTTGTGACGGATCTCATTGACCCCGCCGGTAATCACCAGATGAGATTTGTTGATGAGGGCGATGTTGTCGCACAACTCCTCGACAGACTCCATATTATGTGTCGATAGGATGATTGTGGCCCCCTCGTCCTTCAAACGAAGGATCTCCTTGCGGATCAACTCGGCGTTCACCGGGTCGAAACCGGAGAACGGCTCGTCCAGAATCATCAGTGACGGCTTATGCACAACCGTCGTGATGAACTGAACCTTCTGGGCCATACCTTTGGACAGTTCCTCGACCTTCTTCTTCCACCAGTCCTGGATTCCGAAACGCACAAACCATTCCTTCAACGCCTTGCGGGCCTCGGCTGCGCTCATGCCCTTCAACTGGGCCAGATACATTGCCTGATCGCCGACCTCCATCTTGCGGTAGAGTCCACGCTCTTCAGGCAAATAGCCTATCTTTTCGACATCCGACTGCGTTATCGGACGACCGTCGAACAAAACTTCTCCACCATTAGGAATAGTTATCCGGTTAATGATGCGGATCAGCGTGGTCTTTCCGGCACCGTTAGGCCCCAGCAGACCGAATATTCCGCCTTTAGGGACGCTCACACTGACGTTGTCAAGCGCGACCTTCTCCCCGAAGTTCTTGCAGACATTCCTGCACTCGATAATATTCTCACTCATATACTTAAAATCTTGCTTGTCAATTCAACGAGCAGTTCGCCCGGAGTGGCTTCCCCGGCATCTCCTCCTTTGCCTTTGTAGTCATATTCACAAAGAAGGGAGATCACCTCCATCGCCTTGCGGACCGGGTAGTTGGCCACCGCAATGTCATATTCCTTCCAAAAGTAAGGGTTCACGCCTTGCAGGGCGGCAGCGACGGCGGTTCTGTCCGGGTATCGGTTCTTTTCCTTCAACGCGGCGTATTTCAGGATTCTGGCGAAATGGGTGTAAAGGGCGCTTACCGCCATAGGCATGGCGAACTTCGCCGCCTCACCGATGCGCGCGGCTATTCTCAAAGCCTTCGCCCCGTTCCTCGCCGAAAGTTCCTTGGTCAGCTCAAACACGCTGAACTCACGGCTGATGCCGACATTCCGTTCGATGTCCGAGATAGTTATCTGCTTCGCTCCCTCCGGGAGATTCTTCAGCATCTTGTCCGTCTCGACAGCGATACGCCCGAGATTGGTTCCGGCGGACTCAGCCAGCAACGCCGCCGCCTCGGGATCGATTGACAGTCCCCTTCCGGAATAATACTGAGCGATCCACGAAGGCATCTCGTAATCCCTCAATGCATTGGACTCGACAACAATCCCGTTCTTGGAGGCCTGCTTGTACAACGCCTTCCGTTTGTCAGCTGAAGCCCCGCGCATCAAAAGCACCAGAACCGTGGAGTCCAAAGGTTTCTCGCAATAAACAGCCAACTTCTCCAGATCACGCATTGCCTGTGCGTCCTTCACCACAACCAATTGCCTCTCAGCCATCATCGGAAACCTGCGGGCAGCTGTGATAACGGTGTCCGCATCGACATCCGCCCCGTAGCAGATCGTCTCGTTGAAATCCCGCGAAGCCTCGTCAAGAGCGTTCTCGATGACAGCATCGCAGACCATGTCCGTGTAGTACGGTTCGTCCCCCATCAGCAGATAGACGGGGGCGAACTGCCCTGACTTGACAGCGGAAACTATCTCACGGCACCGGCTGCCGACATTAACCGTTCCTTTCGCCATTCAAGGCTCTATTAATACTTAAAATCCAATGTCTTACGAATATCCTCGGACGAAGCGCCGACAAGAATCCTGTAGTTGCCTTTTTCAGCCGCCCAATCATGCTTTTCAGCGTCGAAATAGCTGATGGCCGCCTTGTCCAAAGTCACTTTCACCTCACCAGACTTGCCTGGTTCAAGGAATATCTTTCCGAAGCCCTTGAGTTCCTTTACCGGACGCTCGACTGAGCTTTCCGGAGCGCTGACATAAATCTGCACGATCTCAGCACCGGCCACAGAGCCGGTGTTCTTCACCGGAACAGTGACGGTCAAGCCCTTTTCGATTGAGCCAGAAGTCTTAGGATCGCCATATTCAAACGTGGTGTAGCTGAGTCCGTAGCCGAACGGGAAGGTCGGCTTGATGGCACTGTGCTCGAACCAGCGGTAGCCCACGAATATTCCTTCCGTGTAGGTCTCGTCGTAGATGATCTTGTCCTGGATGCCCATCTTGACGGTCTCCTTGCGAGGGATTCCCGGGTACTGGATTTCAGACTGAACAGGATAATCCGCCAGCGTGGCCCCGATCGTGAACGGTAGTTTTCCGGAAGGGTTGACATCGCCTGAAAGCACGTCCGCCAGAGAATGTCCGGCCTCGCTCCCAAGATACCAGTCCTGAACTATTCCCGGAACCTTGTCAGCCCACGGCATCGCCACGGCGTTTCCGGAGATATTCACAACCACAAGTTTCGGATTGGCCGCGGCAAGAGCCTCAATCACAGCGTTCTGTGAATATGGAAGATCATAGCTTTCCCTGTCGTTGCCCTCGCTGTCCTGATGGTCACTCTTGTTCAGGCCACCAATGAATATCACGTAGTCGGCATCCTTGGCAGCCGCCACGGCGTCGGAGATCAGCTTTTCCGCCGAACGGCTCTCGCTAAGATCCTGACCTGTCGTCACCCCGTCGAACTGGCCGCTGGCATCACCGACATAACCACGCTCGTAAACCACCTTCGCATCCGCGAACCTTTCCCTGATTCCATCCAGCGGGGAGACCTCGTTCTTCACTTTGAGTGAGGAACTTCCGCCGCCCACTGTCATCATCTTGACAGCGTTCTCGCCGACAACCAGAATCTTCCTCGCGTTCTTTATCGGAAGAATGCCGCCATCGTTCTTGAGAAGCACGATGGACTCCGAGCCGATCTTTCTCGCCGCCGCGATGTGTTCCGGGCTGACGAACGAGCCGAAAGGACGGTTTCTGTCCATCACCGTGCGGAACATAAGTCTCAAGACCCTGCGGACCTTGTTGTCAAGCACATCCATGGTATATTTCCCTTCATTGATTCCCTTGAGGAAAGGATCCGAAAGGTAGTAGTTGGCGTAAGCGTTTGAGAGAGACCAGCTAAGTCCGTTGGTAAACGTGCCGAATTCCATGTCCAGACCATTATTCACAGCCTGTTCCGTGTCATGGGCTCCGCCCCAGTCACTGATCACTACTCCATCGAAACCCCACTCTCCTTTAAGGATGTCGTTCAAAGTGTACTGGTTCTGGCAGCACCACTGGTTCTTGTAAAGATTGTAGGAACCCATTATCGCCCAAGCCTTCCCCTCGGTGACGGCTGCCTTGAAGGCCGGAAGATAGATCTCATAGAGAGTCCTGTCATCAACTGTCACATTGGTGGTGAAGCGGTTATATTCCTGATTGTTCAGCGCGAAATGCTTCACGCAGGCAGCCACGCCGTTGCTCTGCACACCCTTGACATAAGGCACGACCATGCGGCCTGAAAGGTAAGGATCCTCACCCATATATTCAAAACTGCGCCCGTTGAGCGGGGTTCTGCAGATGTTCACGCCAGGTCCCAGAAGCACGTCCTTCCTGCGGTAGCGGGCCTCCTCGCCGATGCTCTTTCCGTAAAGAGCCGACATCTCAGGATTCCAAGTGGCAGCCAGCGCGGTCAACGCCGGGAACGCCGTGCAGGAATCACTTGTCCACCCGGCCTGACTCCATTTGTCCCAAAGCACCTCCGGACGGATTCCGTGAGGGCCGTCGGAAGTCCAGATCTCAGGGATGCCGAGCCTCGGCACTCCGGCCGAGCTGAACTTGGACTGGGCGTGCAGCACAGCCACTTTTTCCTCTGTTGTCATCCTTGAGAGAGCGTCCTCCACCCTCTCCTCGATTGTTCTCGTCTCATCAAGAAAGACAGGCCCGCCATTTCCGGCGGCCTGTCTTCCAACACCTCTTTGCTGACCACACGCGGCGGCGATGCCTGCCACGGCTATCAGACTCAAGATCGATCTCTTTTTCATCCTATGCGTCAAATTTCTTTTCTTTTGTCCTTACGATCTTCTCCTTCATCAGATCGACGGCGGCGCTCACCGCGTCCTCGAACGATGTCGAGTTCCTCTCGATGACAAGATCCTGGCCGTAGGCCCTGGACTGGATCCTGACATTCTTGTTGTCAGGCTCCTTGAGCAAAGATAAAGTCACTTCAACATCGTCAAGATGGTCGCTGAATCTGGAAAGTTTCGAGACCTTCTTCTCTACATAGTCGAGCAGTTTCTGATCCGCGTCGAACTTCAGGGATTTTACTCTAATCTCCATTTTTACCTCCGCTTTTTGCCCTTGGGTGGGCGTTAACATAAACTTTTTTCAGTTTCTCGATGGTGTTGTGCGTATAGACCTGCGTCGCCGCGAGCGAGGAATGTCCCAGAAGCTCCTTTATCGAATTGAGATCCGCCCCCTCGTCCAGCAGTTCCGTGGCCAAGGAATGCCTCAACACGTGTGGAGACTTTCTCCCGGTGATGCTTCCGACCCGCCCAAGCGCTCTTTTTATCGCCCTGTCTATGAAAACCGGATAGAGTTTCAGGCCCTTGCCGGTGACCGCCAGTGGCTCGCTTGCCGATCTTTCGCGACCAACCATCGTTTCAACTGCTTGTAAATATAATGAAATTTCCTTACAAAGCGAAGAAACAAGCGGAATTTCTCTCACTTTGTCGCCTTTTCCCCTCACGGTCATCGTCCCGCGGGCGAAATCCACATCTCCGATCCTAAGCCCTATCAGCTCCGCCCGGCGCATCCCCGTACTGTAAAGCATCGACACGATCAGCCGTTCCAGCCTTCTTGAATATGCCGCCTCGGAGGCCCTGTCGTTCCCTGTGATCAGCGCCAGGTTCTCCTCGGAAGCATCACAGTCCGTCGCGGCGAAATATTCATTCATCGACTCTTCCCTATAGAACACCGGCAGCCTTTTCTCCACCTTTGGCTTCGCCACCGTCCGCACTGGATTGGCGGTCAGCCTTTTCTCCTTCATCAGGTAGCGGCAGAACCCCGACAGCACCGACAGATGCAGCCTGACTGTCCTCGGGCTATCCTCTCCTTTCTCAAGAAGATACACCTCGTGCGAACGGATGATCTGCGGCGTGAGCGATTTCAGCAGTTCCTCATCAGTCGCCGCCCCGCAATCCTCCACAAAGACCTTCAGGGCATCTGAATATATCGCCTGGGTTCTCGCCGAATATCTCCGGATGTCCTTGATGTAAGATATGTAATCTTCGATGAGGCGCATAGGCTTAAGCCTTAATATTCATCAACATCGCATCACTTTCCGGCATTGTTCACACCAATCTTTCCCGCCAGCTTCTCGACAGGCTTGTTGCACCACTGTGCGATGACTCCCACGAGCAGGGCGGCGGCGAGGGTTCCCTCACGCACACCGTGGATTCTTCCGTCAAGCCAGAGAAGCGAGGCGACGCACGCCAAGGCCACAAGCGACACATCCACAACAACTTTCGTGATGTCAAAACGGGTTTTGAAAGCCTTGCAGATCGCCAGAACAAGTCCTTCGCCGGCCAGTGTCACCACCCCGGCCACGACCTCAAAAGCCACACCGACCCCCACAAGCACGATGCCCACAAGGCACCAAACGACCTGCATAAGGTAGTTCGGGCAAGGCACATCCGCGATGCACCAGCAGGCGAAATCCGTCATGTACCCGAACGCGAACGCCACCGGCAGCTGCATCAGCTGCACCCAGTCATAGTCCTTACGCAAAAGCGCCATCTGAATCAGAATGAATATGCAGTGCATCACGATCGTTGCCTCCCCCACCGTCAGCGGGCACAGCATACTCGCCACATAAGGCGGACACGAGATCGGCGAAGTTCCAAGATCCGCCAGAATCGAAAAAGCCACCCCGAACGCCACAATCAGCAGTCCGACGCACAGCATCACATATCTCTTGAATATTTCCATTTTATCTCTTAAATATTTTGTTTCCTGAATATCTCAATATTTATTCAAAACTCTGACGTTTCCCAGTACGGCATATTCATAAATACCTGTGGACACGGTTGTAATAGTCCTTGTAGTCAATGTCTTTCCTTGAAAGCAGGAACCGCTCCTCCTGAAGGATCTGGAGGTGGAAAATCGTCACCGCGCAGAGCACGACGAGCAGGTGAAGCCAGTTTGCGAAGCAGAGAAGCAGCCCGATGTAGGTCAGGTCAAAACCGACGAAAGCCGGGTTGCGGCTGATTCTGTAGATGCCGGAAGTGACCAGTCCGGTCTTCTCGTCCGGGGATATTCCGGCCCTCCAACTGTCCCGCATCTGAAGCACGGCGGTAGTGAAGAACACCACTCCGAGAGCCGTCAAAGCCAGTCCGATCCAACCGCACCACCGCGGGAGGAATGAATATCCCCGGACGACGCTCCACACCTCCACGACGACAATCAGGACGGAAAAGGCAGCCAGCAACCGCTCCACAGTCAAAGTCCGCAGTTCCTTATTCCCGCGCCCCATCTGATTGGTCCGGATCCCTTGACTCCTCTGACTGAGCTGTTTAGCCAGATAGACTCCATAGAATCCGGCCATCAAGGCCAATGATATTATCTGAAATACTGTCATACAATCACGCCGGAGGCATCTGGTTCAGGATCATCCCTAAGCATTTCCTCCAGCGTACAAATTTACGAATATTCCCGAGAACAACTAACGTCCGTGCGTCAGGACGGTATTTCCACGCAACGACTTTGCAAACAGGGGGTCTTCGTGCGTCACTCACCGACAGATTGCCTAAAGTGAACTCGTGCGTAAAAACGGCTCTCATACGCACCAAGTGCCTACAAAGAATAACTCTGGAGAAAGACGATTTTACAAGCACGGGGATATTTATGAGCCACCGGAACAAGACTTAGAAGCTGTTTTGAATTGTTTGAAATGTTCTTTGAGGTGAAAAATCTTCATTTTCTTCCCGCTTCTTCAGTCAGATAGCACCGCTATCTTCCTTGGAAGAAGCGGTCGAAACTGAAGTTTTTCACTCTCAAACCTTCAAACAAACAATTCAAAACAGCTTCTTAAAAATTGTTTTTTACCATCAATATGCACACATTATCTAAATTAGTCGTATATTAATAGTTTGGAATTAGAAAACCATCCATTTTTGACTTGAAGACGATGATTAGGCCATAGATAACGAGATAGCCTAAAGATATGATTCCGAATAGAACAGGCATAATATGGACAGAAGAAAATTCATAAAGATAGGGACCGGCGCGGTTGCTGTCGGGGCGATGTCCGGGTCCGTGGTCTTGCGCGCGGCGGAGATTTCCGCTGAAAACAAGGCTTCGGACGACCTCACGGCAGGATATTCAGCGGCGAGTGATTCCGCATCGGAATATTCAACGGCCAGATATTCATCAGAAATCGGGGAAGCCGGCAAGAAAGATCTTCTCGTGAGATTTCTGGGGACAGGAGCGGCGGATTGGAACGGCATGGACGAGAGAGGCGAGTTGAGGCGGCTTTCGAGCGTGCTCCTTGACAACCGCATCCTTATCGATTTCACCCCGTCTGACGCGGACATGCTGCCGCCGGGATTCAAGAAACCTGACGCCGTGTTTTATACTCATTCGCATTCCGACCATTACAACGCCAGGGCCGCCATCGAAACGCTCCACGCAAATGTGGTATATGTAGGTGACACCTGGGTTGAAAGGGCAAAGGCGGATCTCGCCGCGGCCGCCTCAGGACTCGGCAAGTCCACGCCAGAAGTCATCGGCCTTGCGATCGGCCAAAGGACACAATGCGGAGACCTGACGATCACGGCTCTGCCAGGCAACCATGCGACAAAGGACGACAATGAGCAGACCCTCATTTACCTGATCGAAAAAGGCTCCGTGCGTGTCCTGTATGCCACCGACACCGGCGGGATTCCAGTCAGAGCCGCCAGAATCGTCGGGATAGACGCCCACATCGCGGACGGGAAGCCGATCACCGGACTTATAATGGAAGCCACCATGGGAATCGACCATGATGAGGATTTCAGGATATTCACCCATTCGAGCGTGGGAACTGTCCTTAGGACCGCCCATGTCCTTCTGGACACCGGAAGACTCAAGGCTCCGCAGGGCCAGCCTGTGTACCTCACCCACATGGCAAGGACACTCCACGGCACCCAGGCACAGCTCGACGCAAACCTTCCTAAGCCTCTCCGTGCCGCTTACGATGGATTGGAAGTCATATTCAGAGGATGATCTTCCGCCATCGAATAATTTTTACCGCATGCCGTCATCCATAAACCGCCTGTCACTTAAGATCTTGACTATAAGCATTCCATAGGTGCAGGCAATATGTAAACCAACAACTGTTTTATGAAATTTATCGGGAATATTCTTTGGCTGATTCTTGGAGGCCTGCTGGTCTCCCTCGGCTACTTCATCGCAGGACTGCTTTATTGCGTGACCATCATAGGCATTCCATTCGGATACCAGTTATGGAAGTTCGGGGTGTTTTCCCTATGGCCGTTCGGGACGGACGTGGTGGACGGGAACAACGCCGGAGGCTGCCTCAGCATATTCATGAATGTGATTTGGATTCTGCTGGGATGGTGGGAGATCGCTGCGACGCACCTTGTCTTCGGGCTCATCTGCTGCATCACGATTGTTGGGATCCCGTTCGGGCTTCAGCATTTCAAGATGGCGCTGCTTTCCGCCATGCCGTTCGGCAAGACATTCCGGAAAGCATGATTTGCCGCTGATCCGGCGACAACTATCAGCATAAAATACAGAGCATTCGTGCCCACTACCGCAAGCACCATCTTATTTTCAATCCCGAATCAGCGTAATCTCGTCAAGAGTCATCTCAGGGAACCGACCGGACTCCGCCATAGCACGAAGTTCTTTGAAAGCCTTCAGGCCATCAGAGGTAGACTCCGTCTTGTCCCCGCGTATCTCAAAAGGGATTTTCCCTCGTTGAACCACAGCCCTGGCAAACACATTCATAGCCGTATTGGCACTCATCCCGAACTGGGAACAAAGCGCATCAAATGAAGACTTGAGACTAGCGTCCATCCTAACCGTCATTGAAACTTGAGCCATAATCACTGATATGTTATACGAATACAACAAATTAATTCAATATGCAATAAATTTAACGCATAATGACGTAATCAAGTCAGATTTTCGCAGGATAGCGGACTGCTGCCAGGAGGCGGGCGTGGAAGAAAAATCCGAAAATTTCATCTAAAAAAATATCAAAGACTCTCTCAAAATCCACGACAACGATAAAGAAATACATATCAAAACTAAAAGAGACTGGCAAAATTGTCCGCATAGGACCACCGACATACGGAGGCCAATGGAAAATCCTTGAGTAGCCACCGATTCTCGCTGTTGGCCCAAGGAAAGAAAACCACCAATAATGACAAAATTGACAGACTGCGCATTTTGCGTATTCTGTCAGCTTTGCCATATCATCTTTCCTCAAATTCCGGTTTACCTTTCCCAAAACGCGACATTAATGGTAAAAGTACAAGACAATGGGAATGAATATGAGCACAACTTGCAAGGCGGAACACCGCCGAATCACCTCCCCGCCCGGAGCAGGAAGTACAAGAGAAAGAACGCCAACCTCAACAACCGAGGCTGGTCTTAATGAATATATCAACGCCACGGATCAGGTCGCCAAAAATCAGGAATATAACTGAATATAAAGCCGTTGGATAAACGTCCAAGACTCCGGCAAGCCAGACGAGACAACATAACCCACGGAAATAATCCTCAGAAAAAGTGCTGAAAGTCCGAAAATATTGACATTGATGTGTTCCAACTGCATTTGCGATACCTGCTGAGAGACTCGAATACTGGATACCGGTCGCAGCATCATGCACTATCAACAGTGGTTAGTGCATCTGCTGATTGAGGACAACTAAATCGAAAAACATCAATCTTGTCCTACAGTTCTGCACATCACTGCTATGCCCACTTCTCAAATGTTCAAGTTCCTCTTCGTCAGAAGCGAACGGGAACTCAAAGCCATTTCTCTTGTAATACTCAATAACCTCCGGACTATTCAGCGCATCGACTATCAAATATCTGCTTGAGGTATTGTTGTCCGGATCAATGGCTATCGTCTTGATGAGGTTCATCATTTCGTCCGCGATATTGTAGCCGAAAGTCTTATGTCCAAAGCCATCAAACACACATAATTCGCCAATCAATATCGCAGGGTACTGAAAGCGACGTTTGGCGTTTGGAATCGAACGGTTTAGACGATTACGCCTATTTTGAGGTAAAATATCAGTGCGTAACGATGAATTTGACAATGAGAAAGCACAAACCATTTTCGGTTGTGTCGTATTATCTTTTTCGTCTGTAAAGAAACAATGGGTTGTTCCCATCATCTCCAGCCTATAATCACGATAATTGTCCTATGTATGGTCGTGAAAAAACGAATCAATGTCAGCGTTTTTACTGCAAGTATACGGCTGACATTGATTAATGATTTCTGATGTTAATCTGCCGAAACGGCAGTTGTCCAATAGATACCCCACGATTTACTTATTCCCCTCTTTCTTTTTCAAAATTGCATAAGAATTGGCTGCCTCCTTAGAAAAATCAACAGAGGCACGTCTGCGAAGGTTTTCTTCGGACATCTTGACGAAGCGTTCAGCTGCTGAACCTCTTAACGTCGGGATTGCTTTTACCTGCATTCTACTCGGACTGGGGAGATGCGGACATCACGGAGGCCTACATTGACAGGATCGGCTTTGCTCCGGTCCCCGGTCAGAAGTATCTCCTCTCGTTCTGGTGGATGGACACGGAGACAGGGTCACGGGCGAGTCAATGGCGGTTTCCACGATTTGCGGCGAGCTTTCCAACGTGAACAAGGAACTCTACAAGGTTCGCCCACGGATGAACTTCTCGGATGCGGTGCTGAGTGACCCTTCCGTCAAGGTTTATCATATGGGTACCACGCTCAAGAAACTGGGAGAAGGCCACGAGTCATACGACAAGGCCGGCCATTCGTTGGTGACAAATGGCGGCCGTGTACTGATGGTTCTTGCTTCTGCCCCTGATCTCAAGTCAGCTCATGACAAGGCTCTTGAGGCTGTGTCCAAGGTGGATTGCGATAACCTCTTCCACCGCACTGACATCGGGCATTGGGCATTTGAATAGCCTTCGCTTATAAAATAACTCCGGCAGCTGTAATTTTGATTTTGACTTCCGAGTCCCCTTTTTCAAGTTCTATCTTGAACCAGTCTCCTGATGGGGTCTCCACGTATTCGGCGTCATCGATTTTCCAAGATGGATAAGATGTGCTGATCTGGGTCAGAACGGCTGCCGGAAGTTCGTTTTTACGTACATCCCACTCTGTGCGGAGCCAGTTGTGGTCCTTGCTGAAATACACATCCTTGCCGCGTCTTTCGTGTACGATCTCGACTTCGATTTCGCCGTCATCATATTCTGTATCTATGATTGCTGCTCCAGGGTATTTCTGTCCGATGAATTTCTCGAGTTCGGACTGGATGTCTGTCGGGAGATAGTCCTCGTAGTCGTAGTCGGAATCGATGTCCACCACTGTCTTGATGAGGGCTCCTTCTTCAGAATAATACAGGTCCGCTTCCTTTTCGATATTGCCGGAACGTGTCTCGACCTCGATGACATAGAAGGTCTCCATGCCGTTTCTCTCGAGCTTGTCGATGTCATCCACTTTCCAGTCAGCATATTCACTTGCCTGGAAAGCTGTCTTTACGGCTTCCGGAAGTTCATTGTACGAAATCTCGCTTTCGGTCATGCACCACTGTCCTGAGCGGTTGAACCATACGGAGAAGTCATATCCTGCGTTGGCTGAACGTGTAGCGACTCTGTTGAATTTCGCCACGTCGTAGCCGTTCTTGGATGTCCATTTTACATTGACTGCATCCGGATAGCGTTCTGCCAATTCTGCTTTCGCTTTTTCGTTTATCTGGCTGTCAGCCGAAGCTTTATTGCAGCCTTCAAGTGTCATCAGGCAGATGCACATTGCTATAATAAATAAATTTTTCATTGTACTATAATTTATTGATTTGTAATTTTTTTATCTCTGATTATCCGGGCTATCGGTCGAGTCCTGCAAGATTGAAGTTCTTGTCGAATTTCAGTTCGAAGCCATTGTCCAGTTTCAGCTCAAGTTCTCCGTCGTCATACTCGGCCTTGGTGATGAACGAGTCGGGATACATTTCATTGACCTTGTCGGCTGCTGCCTGCGGAATTATGCCGTCGGGGATGCTGTTGCGGTGACGGTTGATTTCCTTCCATTCTCCGTTGCGACGGAATTCCAGTTTGGTCCCGTCCGTGAGCACGATTTCGTAGGAAATTTTCAGCAAGTCTCTGTCTTCTTTGGCAAATGCTATTTTTTCACCTTGAAAGTGCTCGGTGATGAAGCTCAATACGTTTTCCGGAAGTGATTCCGGGCTTGTCGCCTTGTCGTGCACGAGGTTTGACAGGAAATAGCCCAATGTTCCTGCTGCCGCGAGCGAAATGATTACTAAAATGATCTTCTTAAACATAACATTGTCCTTCTTTGTATTGCGAAATTATAGTACAATTCTGGAGTGAATCTGTAATCGGCACGGAAATTCTGAACTTTTTTCAGAATTTTACGCTGAAACGGTGCATTCCGTCCACATAAGAATAGGTGAGTAGCATTCCGCATCTGTCTGCAATGGTTTTGGCAAGTGCCAGCCCCAGTCCGGTAGAGCCCTCTTTTTTCGAGCCCTGGTAGAATCTCTCAAAAATCCGGCTGCTGTCCAGAGGCGAGTCCCCGCTGTTCTCGACCACGAGTTCGTTTTCTGTCAATGTCAATGTGACCTTGCCGTCCTCAGGGCTGTGCACAAATGCGTTTTTGATGATGTTGGTCACTAAAATCGTGGCGAGCGTCTCGTTCATCTTTATCGTGACAGGGGAGTCCGGTATTTGTGCTGAACAGGTTATCTGCTTGCTGCTGAAGATTTCCCCATACAGTTCTTTCTGGGACAGCACCATGGCTGAAAGGTCTATGTCAGTCACGTCAGGGAACTGTCCGTTGTCAATTTTCGTGAGCAGGAGAAGTGTCTTGTTGAGTCGCACGATATGTCCGAGTTCGCGTTTCATCTGCACGAGTTCTCCGACGCTTTCTTCCCCCAATGTGTCATTGTCCAGCATCCAGTCGATCCTTCCTCCAAGCACAGCAAGCGGTGTCTGAAGCTCGTGTGAAGCATTGCCTATGAACTGTTTCTGCTTTTCGAAGGCTCTGTCGGAGCGGTCTGTCGCATCTGTGGCGGCTTTCTCCAGCTGACGGAATTCCCGGATGTCCGAGTTTATTGACAATCTGCCGTGTGACTTTCCGGGTGTGTAGGCATTGAGCCAGTCGAGAATCATGTATAGCGGCCGCATGCTTTTCTGGAACACGACGAGAGTGGTCACGATAACTGTCAGCAACAGAATGAGATACAATGCGAGTATCCACCAGAGGATGGTCTTTATCAGGTCATCTTTTTCGATTGTGGGTGTAGCGACAATGAGTTCAAAACATCTTCCTTCACGGTCTCTGAATATCGTCTTGAGAAATCGTGCAGGTTCTTGTTCGTCTGTCTCCTGAATGTAGAAGTCTGCATCGTAGTACTCCATCCCGGTATGTGAATTTGCATAACTCTCCGCAACTTCGGAAATGCTGTAATGCCCGTCTGTCATGATGTTGGCAACCGGCAGCTTCTTCCCGGACAACTTCTTGACCATCAGCTGTTCAGCGTAACTTTCAAGCAGGTCGTCGGCCTCGTCATTGATCTCATCCACAATGACGAAGTAAAAGACCATCGCCCAGAGCGCGATGACCGGGAGCAATGCCATAGACAGGCGTACAGCGATATTGTGGATCAGTTTCATTCTTTGGTGACGGGTTTTTGCCTCACGTGTTCAAATTGAGATTGTGTCGTTTATAGACGAGTCTGTCCCTTATTCCTTAGTGACGAGTTTGTATCCGAATCCGTAAACTGACTTGATTTCTATATCGGCGCCGGCTTCTTCCAGTTTTTTGCGCAGATTCTTGACCTGCGAATAGATGAAGTCGAAATTGTCCGCCAGATATATGTCATCGCCCCACACGGCTTCTGCCAATACTGATTTATCTACCATGTGCCCCGGTCTGAGCAGGAAATAGTGAAGTATGTCGTATTCTTTCTTCACCAATGCCAATGCTTTTCCGCAGACTTCCACTGTGCGGCTGTCCGGGTTGAGCTTGACATTGCCATAGGCTATTCCGTTGCGTCCGCTTCCGTTGCTTCTTCTGGTCACGCTCTTGATTCTGGCTAGAAGTTCTGCCGTGTGGAATGGCTTCGGGAGGTAGTCGTCTGCGCCCTCTTCCAGTCCGATAATCTTGTCTTCCAATGAGTTGCGGGCTGAAAGTATGATCACTGTCAATGCTTTTCCTTCTTCCCTGAAGGCCTTCAGCAGGTCGAGCCCGTTTCCGTCCGGAAGCATGATGTCCAGCAGGATGCAGTCATATGAGAACAACGACAGCTTTTCCCACGCCTCACCGTATGTCGAAGCCACTTCCACGACATAATGCTCCTTCAGCAATGCTCTCGCAATCAATTCCTGCAAAGAGCGCTCGTCTTCTATTACCAGTATCTTCATAGTTCCATGTCAATGTCCTGAGGGCTGCATGTCTTTTCAATAATTGTCAATGCTCTGAAAGACACGAGCTTACCCTCGCCGTTGTCAATGCAAACCCTTACGGTTCATCATCGTTTCCGTTTCTCACGACTCGACGAAATTACAAATAAAATCTGGAACGAATCTGAAATTTCTTCTGTTTTTCTTAAGATAAGTAAATGTTAAAAAATAACCTGCTTCATTTTGGGGGCTCTCTTATGCGGCCATTTGCGGCCATGACATACTGTTGAGAACGGTTGAAAAGCCGCCCTGATAACAGCCTCCGAAAAAGTGACAATAATTTAGATTAAACCATTGATTATCAATGATATAGCATAGGAAAACTGGAGAAATTTTCGTAAATTTAAGGGTAATTGCAATGCTCTTAAAATGATAACGAAAACTCCTCCAGAAGTCCTTTCGCCAAGCGATTTGGCGTTCTTCAAGGTTGCGCAGTTCCGGTCAATATGATAGCTCCTTGAAGTGGAGGAGTTGACAACATAGACTTCGCCGGGCTTCAGACCGGCAGCGTTGTCAATGGCCGTATAGCCACCTGCGGCCAAGCCGCCGGCAGCAACGGCACCAATGAGCCATTTGCTCCACTTGGGGAGAGCAATGGGCTCCTTGGATAAGCGTGACGCAAGACGCTCAAAGCTGGCATCTGCGTATTGGTGAACATACTGCACAGCGTTTTCAAACGCGAGGCGCTGAATGCAGGAAGGTATCTCGTCCGCCTTCAATTCGGTGATGCCATCGAAATAGATGGGGACTATGTTCTTGTGGAGCTCGATGGCGTATTCAATTTCCCTAATCCAGGTGCTGTCCGTCGGCAGGTTCTTGAAACAGTCTTTGGTGACGATAACGACTATATTACGGGAGCCCTCTATCGCATCAAGAATGGTTTTGAGGTAATTTCCGGAAGTGAGGCTTCTGGTGTCAAGGAACATACGGAAGTCACGAAAGCCGCGCTTGGCCAGCTCGTCTTTTGTGAGTTCAGCTTTAACGGCACCGCCCTGGCGGCGGTAACTGATAAAGACATCGTATGTGATCCCTTTTTGCATCTTAAAATTCAAGTTGGAAACCCTTTGCCTTCAAGCGTTCGTAGTTTTCCTTATCGAAGCGGTATTTGATGGGGGTACGTGTCCCGTGACGGGGCGTATCATCCTTTATTTCGGAAAGCATCCCAAAGTGCTTCATTTTGTTGGCAAAGTTCCGGCGGTCAAACTTCACTTCAAGGATTGACTCGTATAGGTTTTGCAGCTGAGGCAGCGTGAAAACCTCTGGAAGGAGTTCAAAGCCAACGGGCTGAAAATGAATGTCCTGCTTCAGGCGATAGAATGCATCGCGCAGTATCTTGTCGTGATCAAAAGCGAGTGACGGAACATCCGACAGGACAAACCACTCGGTCTTGTCCGCATCCGTATCAGCCTGAACCTCGGCCAACTTTACTAGTGCGTAATGCGCCACCGTGATGACACGTTCGCGAGGATCTCTCTTGATGTCGCTGAAAGTGCCGACTTCCTTGAACTCTTTGACCGAGAGCTTAAGACCGGTTTCTTCTTTCAGTTCCCTGGCAGCAGTGTGGGCAACAGTTTTATCTTTCTCAACGTCCAGGAAACCGCCAGGAAGAGCCCATTCGCCTACATATGCGGTTGTACTGGCTTCTTTCTCGGCACCGCGCTTGATGAGGAGTACCTTTAACTCCTTACCGTCATATCCAAATACGACACTGTCCGCTGTCACTGCCGGATGCGGATATTCATAAGTGTACTGACCTTTCTTTGCCATTATTTGTGTTTCAATTACGCAAAGGTAATTATTCTTTTCGAAAGGCATAACAAAGTTACATTTTTCTGCAAATATAGTATAAATTCTAATTGTGTAAAATTTACTCAAAAAGTTTGGTTGTTAGAAAAATATTTACTTTCTTTGCGTAGAATTTACTCATTTAAATCTTTCATGCAATGCCTACTTGGTTAATTATCATTTTGGTTGTCGCCGCAATAGGCGGAATAATCGGATTCATCGGGAGCGAAGACGGTTCCCGGAAAGAAGGAGCAGCCACAGGTGCCGTTTATGGCGCAATCGGATGTGGTCATATACTGTTGAAACTTTTTCTCTGGGGACTTGGCATCTTCGTAATCTTAGAGCTCTTTATGGCAATCTTTGGATAGAATTATACATTTGATAACCCTTTCACGCATATGAAAAAAATTGTTACCCTTCTTACTGTTACCCTGCTGACCGTTCTGAGCGTCAATGCCTACGCCCAGAAGAACAAGACTGACAACGATTACAACCTCAAGAAGGCCTACGAGGTCCTTCAGGAGGAGAACGATGAGGCAAAAGGCCTCGAACTTGTAAACAAGCAGCTCCGGGAGACTCCGGACAATGTGGAGTCGCTTCTTCTGCGCGTCCGGCTGCTTCGCCGGAAGAATGAGTTCGGCCAGGCACTGCAGGACATCAACCATGCCCTTAAGGTGAACAAGCCCAAGAAGACCGAAGTACAGAATTCCACTCTGCATTGGTGGAAAGCGTACATATACGAGGACATGGGTGACAAGGTTAATGCTGCCGCCTCTTTCAAGACGGCATGCGAATTGGCCCGGAAGGACGATAAGGAGAACCTGCAGAGCATATCATTTGACTATGCCCAGTCGCTCTACGACCTTGGAGACTATGCCGGAGCGGATGCTATCTACAGGAAGATGCTGGCGCTGGACGAAGCGGACCAGGCTGCTATGGCCGGACTTGCCCGGAATATGATTGAGCGTGAGCAGTATTCGGAAGCCATTGATAAGGTTATGCTTAAGCGCCTCAACTATGCTGAGGCAAGCATCAAGACTCGCATCAAGAAAACTGAAAACCGGTTCCAGTGGATGGCATTCCTCTGCCAGTTCTATGAGACCTCTCATCAGTATGCCGAGGCTGTGAGGACCTATGATGAATTTGAGGCAGAATTCGGCCACTACGACGAGATCAATGTATACAGATCTGATTGCTACAGCGAACTGGGGCTGAATGAGCTCGCCATCGCCGATATATCCAAGGCTATGGAGAAAGACCCTGATTGGCAACTGTATGTCCGCCGTGGCGATTACTACAGGCTTAACGGTGATTTGGATTTGGCTATCGCTGACTTCAACGCTGCTGTAGAGGATGCTCCGAAAGAGGGCTATTGCTACTATAGACGCGGTTGGACCTATGAGATGCAAGGCGAGCGAAAGAAGGCCATGGAGGACTACAATATGGGCCTTGAGATGACTCAGGACTATCCATACCTCTATCTGATGCGTGGCGAACTTCTCCTTTTGGAGGGCAAGAAGACCGAGGCAGATGCAGATTTTGAGATGGTGGTCCAGAAGGATACGATTGCTGACAATGGCAGCTGCCGTCAGTATGCCTTGTACTTCCTTGGTCGTGATAATGAAGCAGAGGAATGGATGAACAAAATTATCGAGGAGGATCCAGGAAACTACGGAAATTATTACGACCAGGCGTGCCTTTATTCCCGTATGGGACGTCTGGAGGAGTCCATCGCTGCTCTCCGCAAGTCCTTTGAGAAAGGTTATCGCAGTTTCTCGCACATCCGCTTGGATGACGATTTGGATGCCGTGCGCGACCTGCCGGAGTTCAAGGCCCTGATGGAGGAATATGAGGCCAAGCACACCGAATACCTGAAACAGTTCGAACTGTCGATGCCGGAGAAGGAGGAGACAGTAACCGAGATTGCGGTCAAGCGGAATCCGGGCGGCACTTTCGAGATCCCATGCGACATCAACGGCCTTGCGCTCCAGATGGTTTTTGACACCGGCGCATCCGATGTCACTATCTCTTCCGTGGAAGCCGACTTCATGTTCAAGAACGGATACCTCTCCGAGAAGGACATCAAGGGCAAGACATACTACCAGATTGCCAACGGACAGATCAGCGAAGGAACCACAATCACGCTCCGTGAGGTGAAGATTAGCGACGCAGTTCTCCACAATGTGGACGCTTCGGTAGTTAAGAGCCAGAGGGCACCGCTGCTTCTGGGACAAAGTGCTATGGAGCGTTTTGGAGCTATCACGATTGACAACCAAAACAATAAGCTCATCATCAAACACTGACAACGGCAACTACGGCCTGCCTCCTATTTGGCGTGAAAGGTGGTTGGCAGGCCAGCCGTTTTTAATTAACTTTACGGATAATTCGAAAACTATGTTAGGAGCAATCATTGGGGACACCATAGGTTCTGCCTATGAGTTCCATAACACGAAAGACTATAGCTTTACGCTATTCCTGGGCAATAGCGCCTACACGGATGACAGCATTATGACAATGGCTGTGGCTTACTGGCTGCTAAAGGACAAGGAACACAGTTACCAGGGGCTGGAGGACATCATGGTGATGTTTGGTGAGAAATGTCCTTGCCCTATGGGCGGATACGGCGCCGGATTCTACCGCTGGCTTTTCTTCCCTCGAGACCTTTATGCATACGATGACAAGTATGGTGCAGCGCCCTATGAGTCAAAGACGGGACGCCATCCTTATGGCTCATATGGCAATGGTTCCGCGATGCGAGTAAGCGCTGTGGGCTGGTTCTTTGATACCTTGGAAGAGACTGAGCGTGTCGCCGCTATTTCGGCGGCCATCACGCACAACCATCCTGAAGGAATCAAGGGTGCCCAGGCTACTTCTGCATCAATCTGGATGGCTAGAAATGGGAAGACGAAGGATGAAATCCGCGACTATATCGAGAAGACATACGGCTACGACCTTCACAAGACCTACGAGTACTGGCATCCTATCTACCATTGGGATTCCAGTTGCCAGGGGACCGTTCCGCAGGCTATCATTGCGTTTCTGGATTCAACGGGCTTCGAAGATGCTATGCGTAAAGCTGTTTCCCTCGGTGGAGACAGCGACACGCTTGCCTGCATTACTGGCGGTATTGCGGAGGCGTTCTACAAAGAAATCCCTCGTTCTATGGCCGAGAGAGTATCCCGCCCGTTTCCTAGAATCTTCAACAAGATTCTGGATGCCGTCCGGGCAGAAACAGTTTATGGTACAACCTGCAAAGTTGTTGATTGATTATGGAGATTGCAATTATTTCCATCGTGGCAGCCGTGCTGCTGGCCATGTATGTGGTAAAGAGCCGGGATTATAAGCAGCAAGAAAGAGACAACAGGTGGCTTGATGGGCAGCATGAGAATATGCAGGCTCCCGTTGCCGTCGATGATGTCGATTCCCATCAATTGGACAAGGAAACTGCCATGGAGGCTATCCGTTACAACGGATATGTCCCCGATGCAGACGATCGTTGGATCATATTCACGGTGCGGGGCGAGCAATATGCCATCGACTCGGGCCGGTTTCCGATGATGGTGCTGATGAGGCATTACAGTCTTGATCACAATGACTGGGATATGGATCTGATGCACAAAGCTGCGCATCAGGTGTCTGACGAGCTCATTATGTGTAAGGTTCTGTTCTGCGGAGAAGATGAGGACGGTATCGTTTTTCAGCTTTCCGCTATCGAGGATAAGTACGGGCACTTCAAGGATTGCCTTACCAGATATATCAGCATCATTGAAGAGTCTTATGCTCGCATGAGCGAGATCTACAATGAGATGTGCGCGAAGCGGAAAGAGGGGCTCTCGCTCTCCCCGCAACTTGGAACTGGGGCTTCTGGCGAGAAGAAAGTCATGTCGTAATATGGAAAGGAATCACTTATATTACAGTACAATATTGGGGCTGGTTTTGCTTCTGATTGCTAGTTGTGGCAATAGGAACGACAAGAGCAGTGTGCTAAGGGTTGAACGGTCTCCGGAATGGGGTGTTGAGAAGACTGAAGATAATGTGGCGGCATCAGATGATATGGATGATGCCTTTGCCACGATTCCGGACATCCCTTATGAGCCGAAGGTGACCTTTACCGGCCGCGAAAGCATGGAAGTCATGTGCGAGTTGGCTCCCGGAGAGAATGCGCTTGGTAAAGTAAACACAAAGTATCTGGATGGGTGCTATTACACTGGAGATACATCGACGTCGTTCCTTGCTTCCTTCGCTGAACGGTGTCTATAAACTCGAAAGAGCAGTCCATCGCTTTTTGGAATACGGAAAAAGAAGCATCTCCCCAGACCGCATCACCATCCAGTAAATGCCAACTAATTATCAATGAATACATAAGAACTATGCCTTTAGTTGAACCCTCCCAAAGAAGTTCGCTTATTTCCCTGAATATAAAAACATTACACACCACTCTTTGAATATCAGCCAGTGGCAGCCAAGCAATTAGCTATCAACCAATCAGGCATATTCCTATAGCGGAATCAAGCCAAAGACAACACATTATATCACTCATTCACAGAGCGATGCGCATCACGTCACATTTTAGAGAAGATGAAGACCTTGCCTGAAAACTATCCTCAGAAAAGTGTCGAAAGTCCGATAACATCACTATCTTTGTAACGTTTCTGCCAAGATGGCGTGGAACGGACTTATTGATGAAGGTAATTGTCAGAAATGTCTTCTACTAAACAAAACCAATTAAGATTGAATTATGAGCATTTTTCGTTACAACGTATTTATTCTTGACCCAGAAAACCGCCTATTTAATCAGAATGGTCAGATATGGTATGGGGGATGTGTCTATGATAATCTTTCTATAGATATACAACTAGCCAATAGTGAGATAATTACCTACATTTCTAATGCTGACACATCTAGACGATATTTCGAATCAAGATGTACTCGCCCTGATGATTGGAGAGAAGCGGATCATCGCTTGTTGGTCAGATGTTTTATTATGATCAAAGACGTTGGCCATAATTGCAGTATGTTTAGAAAGAACAAAATCTTTCTTATCATCCGTAATCAAAAGGTCAAAGCCGTATTTGAGCAATTATTGAAAAACGATAAATTCAAGTGCAGACACATTTGTGTTCCAGATATGATTGCTCCAGGCTACGTTGCGGTAACGCAGCCCTAACGTGTAGTGCTCTCCGGATGATTTCGATTGTAACGACACAAAGAAACGCTCACAGTCCGCGAAGGTGCGGCACAATCACCATTGAACCCTCCAGCAGAGAACTGCCAATCAAGCATTAACGGATGGAAGGCCTCCGAGGTGATCGGACTTGGTACACCAAAGAACGCGCTGGTGTACCAAACCTCATTAGGGTGGTGTTTGGTACACCAAGAGGTCTGGTACGAAATTATCTTGCGATGACAGTTGGCACACAGGAAGGGCGGTCTGTATACGGACTGTATGTGGGAATGCATTCATCAAACGCATCATTACGAGTAACCTGAGGGTTAGCGGACATATTCAAGCAAGCATATTCATTAGAAATTGCGGCGAGCGTTTCGTACGATATTCTTTGATTTCGTACATTTGTCGGGGGGATTGGGGGCAATATTCGGAAATAATCTGTACATTCGTGGGCGAAACATCTGATGTTGATGGGGAAATATCTTGTCATAGAGACTACGGCCAGCCTTCTGCGGATTCCTTTGGAGAGCCTTGTGTATGTCAAGGCGGAGGGAAACTACAGTCGGATATTCACTGTCCTTGACGTGGTGAAAGGCAGCAAGGGCACGCTGGTGACGTACAAGCTGGGGTGGATCCACAACAGTTTGTCCGATGTGATCGGCGATGTCGAGAGCAAGACTATCGTCAGGGCGGGAAAAAGCCACATCATCAATCTGGATTTTGTCTCTGAGATCAACATCTCACAACAGACGTTAGCCTTGTCGGACTGCGACAGGTTCAATGTGGTGCTTTCCGACGGGCTGTCAAGAGAAGTGCTGAAAGCCTTGAAGTCCGCTCTTGGCAATGACAACAACGACTAAACGAAGACTCAAATGAACAGACAGGACTACGATAATGTACGAGACGACGAAGTCATCTTCATAGGAGGTGACAAAGGTCGGAACACCAGCGGAAACAAGCCTCCCAGGCGGCCAAAGTGGCTGATCCCTGCCATCACGTTGGCTGTGCTGGCCGCAGTGGCCTTGATCGTGGTCTGCGGGAGAGGCGAAAAGGCAGTGAGCGACGAGCAGACGGGACTGTTCGAGGAAAGCGTGGAGTCGAAAAGCGATTCTTTGATGACCGTCGCCACGGAAGACCCGGACTCCTGCGGGGTGGCATATTCAGAGAAAATAGACACCACGGTCGCGGGCGGCGTCCCGCTGACTTTGTACATCCCGCACTGCGCCGTTCCGGAACTCTCAGTCGGCGCGCCCGAAGCGGACAAAAGTGAATATGTCCTCGCGGCCCAGGCTGCGGACATCCGCGCGGACAACCGCGAGATTCTCGGATCCTTTGTGCTCAAAGGAGAAGTGCTGGCTCAAGGAATATCCAAGAAGGGCTATTGCGCCATCATCGACGGCCGGATCACAATCGGAGTCGCCGAAAACACGGACCTTTTCGACAAGGCCGTCGAGACGGAAGGCTACTTTTTCAGGCAATATCCTCTCGTGGACAACGGCTCGCCAGTTGATAACAATCTGAAGAGTTCCACTGTCCGCAAGGCGCTTTGCTCGAAGGCCGGCGAGATATTCATAGCAGTCTCCCGCGAGGAGATGACGATGCAGGATTTCGCCGCCGCTCTCGCCGCATTCGAAGTGGACAACGCGATCTACCTCGTCGGAAGCGCCTCGTCCTACGGCTGGTATATTCCTAAGGAAGAGGAAATTGTGGAATTCGGCATCAACGTGCACCGCCGTTCCTACCGGAACGAGTCCTACATCCGCTGGCGGAAGGCGGAATAACCCGGCAATTATAGCCCAAAGGCAGCCGTTCAAATGAACCGGGCGGGGACATCGGTCGTTTCGACAGGCTCAGCGACCATGAAAAACGCATTTTCTGTTCATATTTAAAAGAGAATCGGAAGATTCCCTTCGGTTTTGCAATGAATATTGGTAAATTATTCATAAATTTATAGCCACATATTAAAAACACATAACCACTATGGCAAAGATTATAGAATGCGTGCCCAATTTCAGTGAAGGGCGAGACAAAAATGTTATTGATCAGATCGTTAAGGCCATCGCTTCGGCCAAGGTGACGGTCAACGGCAACGAGGAGGGCGTCAAGGTGCTCGACGTGGATCCGGGCGAGGCGACCAACAGGACTGTCGTGACCTTCGTGGGCAGCCCCGAAGCTGTGCTGGAGGCGGCTTTCCAAGGAGTCAAGTGTTCCGGCGAGGTGATCGACATGAGGCATCACCACGGGGCGCACCCTCGGTCGGGGGCGTGCGATGTGCTGCCGCTCGTACCGGTCGCGGAGACGACTTTGGAAGAGTGCGCGGAACTGGCGCGCGGGCTGGCGAAAAGGATCTACAACGAGCTCGGCATCCCTTGCTACTGCTACGAGGCGGCGGCGTTCAAGCCGGAAAGGAAGAACCTCGCGGTCTGCAGGGCCGGGGAATATGAAGCCCTGCCGGAGAAGATCGCCGATCCTGCCAAGGCACCGGACTTCGGGCCTAAGGAATATAACGAGACAGTGGCGAAGAGCGGGGCTATCAATGTGGGAGCCAGAGACTTCCTTGTGGCCGTCAACTATAATCTCAACACGACCTCAACCCGCCGCGCGATGGCGATCGCGTTCGATGTGCGTGAGAAAGGACGCAAGATGCGCGAGGGCGGAAGCCTGACCGGAAAGGTCCTCAAGGACGAGAACGGCAAGGACCGCTGGCAGCCGGGAACCCTCAAGGGGTGCAAGGCAATTGGTTGGTACATTGATGAATATGGCATCGCTCAGGTCTCGATGAACATCACCGACATCAAGACGACACCTCTGCACGTGGCCTACGAGGAAGTCTCCAGAGCCGCCGCCGCCAGAGGACTCAGGGTCACCGGAGCCGAGATCGTCGGACTGGTACCGAAGCGTGTGCTGATGGAGGCCGGAAAGTTCTACCTTGAGAAGCAGGAGCGCTCGCTCGGAATCTCGGACGAAGAAATAATGAAGATAGCAGTCAAGTCGATGAGCCTTGACGACCTCAAGCCGTTCAACCCGCACGAGAAGGTCATTGAATATCTTATGGAAGATCCTGAGCAGATGGCCATTAAGGAGAGGCTCATCATAATGACGCTAAAGGGATTCGCCGAGGAGACGGCATCCGAGTCTCCTGCCCCGGGCGGCGGATCGATCTCCGCCTACATGGGCGCTCTCGGAGCGGCTCTCGGCACGATGGTCGCCAATCTTTCAGCCCACAAGAGAGGCTGGGATGACCGCTGGAAGGAGTTCTCCGACTGGGCCGAGAAGGGACACGCCGTAATGCGGGAGCTGGTAAGTCTCGTCGATGAGGACACCGCGGCGTTCGACAAGATTATGGCCGCGTTCGGGCTTCCTAAGGGAACGGATGAGGAGAAAGCTGCACGTTCTGAGGCAATCGAAAAGGCCACTCTATACGCCACACAGGTGCCTCTGCGCACGATGAAAGCCTCGTTCAAGGCCTTCGAGATCACAAGGGCGATGGCCGAGACCGGAAACCCAAACTCCGTTTCAGACGCCGGAGTGGGAGCTTTGGCGGCACGAAGCGCGGTTCTCGGAGCGCAGCTCAACGTGAAGATCAACGCGGCTTCCCTGAGCGACAAGGCAAAGGCCGCCGAACTCGTTGCGGAGGCCGATGAGATCGCGGCGAAGGCAGTTGTGGAAGAGAAAGAGATTCTGGACATCGTAAACTCGAAGATCAATGGATAAGTTTCAGGAAGAGATACTTGCGGGCATCCCGCAGGACAGGCTCCCGGAGCCGAAGCCTTATGACAAGACGATCAACCACGCCCCTAAGCGCAAGGACATCCTCACAGCCGAGGAGAAAGTGCTGGCGCTGAAGAACGCGCTGAGATATTTCCCGGCCAAGTTCCACGCTGAACTGGCGCCGGAGTTCGCCCAGGAGCTGAAGGACTACGGCCGCATCTACATGTACCGCTTCCGCCCGTCCTACGACATGTACGCCAGACCGATCGATGAATATCCTTGCCGGAGCCGCCAGGCCGCTGCCATCATGGCGATGATCCAGAACAATCTGGATCCGAGGGTAGCGCAGCATCCGCACGAGCTGATCATCTACGGAGGCAACGGAGCAATATTCCAGAACTGGGCGCAGTACCGGCTGACAATGAAGTATTTGGCCGAGATGACCGACGAGCAGACACTCTCGATGTACTCCGGCCATCCGATGGGACTCTTCCCGAGCCACAAGGACGCGCCGAGAGTCGTTGTGACCAACGGAATGGTCATCCCGAACTATTCGAAGCAGGATGACTGGGAAAGATTCAACGCCCTTGGAGTGTCACAGTACGGCCAGATGACAGCCGGATCGTATATGTACATCGGTCCCCAGGGGATCGTGCACGGAACGACAATCACGGTGATGAACGCCGCCCGCAAACAGCTGAAAGCCAAAGGCATCGCAGGGACAAGGGAAAACATGAAAGGCATGCTATTCGTGACAGCCGGCCTGGGCGGAATGTCGGGAGCGCAGCCTAAGGCCGGAAACATCGCCGGGGTCGTGAGCGTGACCGCCGAGATCAATCCGCTCGCCGCCCGCAAGCGTTACGACCAAGGCTGGGTCGATGAGCTGCACGAGAATCTGGACGAGCTTATCCCGCGCGTCCGAAAGGCGATGGAGAACAAGGAGACCGTCTCGCTGGCCTATGTGGGCAACGTCGTGGATCTCTGGGAGAGACTCGCGGCCGAGAATATTCCTGTGGACCTCGGTTCGGACCAGACATCGCTCCACAATCCGTGGGCCGGAGGCTACTATCCTGTCGGACAGACATTTGAGGAGTCCGTCAAGATGATGGCCGAGGAGCCGGAGAGATTCCGTGAGGCGGTACGCGCGTCGTTGAGGAGGCACGTCGCCGCCATCAACGAGCTGGCAGCCAAGGGAATGTACTTTTTTGACTACGGCAACGCCTTCCTGCTGGAATCCTCAAGGGCCGGAGCGGACATATTAAAGGCAGACGGCACCTTCCGCTATCCGTCTTACGTCCAGGACATCATGGGACCGCTCTACTTCGACTACGGTTTCGGCCCGTTCCGCTGGGTCTGCATGAGCGAGAGGCCGGAAGACCTCGCCAAGTCCGACGAGATCGCCGTGAATATTCTTAAAAAGGAATTGGAAACGGCTCCGGAAGAGATTCAGGGACAGCTGAACGACAATATTCATTGGATAGAGGAAGCCGGCAGGAACAATCTGGTGGTAGGGTCGCAGGCCCGCATCCTCTACGCCGACTGCGAGGGCAGGACCAAGATCGCCCTGGCCTTCAACGAGGCCATCCGCAAGGGTGAGATTTCCGCGCCGATCGTGCTTGGCCGCGACCATCACGACGTTTCCGGCACAGACTCCCCGTTCCGCGAGACATCCAACATCTACGACGGATCCCGGTTCACCGCCGACATGGCCATCCAGAACGTCATCGGTGACGGTTTCCGGGGAGCCACCTGGGTTTCCATCCACAACGGAGGCGGAGTCGGCTGGGGCGAGGTCATCAACGGAGGCTTCGGCATGGTGATCGACGGATCGGCTGATTCGGACAGGCACATCACCCGGATGCTGTTCTGGGACGTGAACAACGGAATAGCCCGCCGCAGCTGGGCGCGCAACGAAGGCGCGGAACACGCCATAATGAGGGAAATGGAACGCACACCGGAACTTACGGTGACAGTTGCGAACCACACAGACGAAAACATTGTCAGAAAAGCGATTGAGGAACTATGACACACATCATCTCACACGAACATCTGAGCCTTGGAAGGCTTAAGGAGATAATTGAGGACCACGAGAGGGTCGAACTCGGCCCGGAGGCCGTGGCGGCCATTGAGAAATGCCGTAAGTACCTGGACAGCAAGATGGAGGACATCGGTCGCCCGGTCTATGGAGTCACCACCGGATTCGGTTCCCTGTGCAACGTGACCATCCCTGCCGACCAGCTCTCGCAGCTCCAGCACAATCTGGTGATGTCCCACGCCTGCGGAACCGGCGAGACTGTACGCCCGCAGATCGTTAGGCTGATGCTCCTGCTTAAGGCCCAGTCCCTTTCCTACGGCCATTCCGGAGCGCAGCTGATTACTGTCCAGAGGCTTCTGGACATGTTCAACAACGACATTCTCCCGGTAGTCTACCAGCAGGGATCCCTCGGCGCTTCCGGTGACCTCGCTCCCCTCGCCCACCTCAGCCTACCGCTGATCGGTCTCGGAGAGGTTCTCTACAAGGGTAAGGTCAGACCAAGCAAGGAGGTCTGGGACGAGATGGGCTGGGAACCTATCAGCCTTCAGTCCAAGGAGGGTCTCGCTCTTCTGAACGGAACCCAGTTCATGAGCGCCCACGCCATCTGGTCGCTCATCCAGTGCCACAGGCTTTCCGAATGGGCCGACAGGATCGGAGCGATGTCCCTTGAGGCATATGACGGCCGCGTCGAGCCGTTCCTGCCTCTGACCCACCAGCTTCGTCCGCACAAGGGACAGATCGACACCGCGGCCAGATTCATGACCCTGCTGGATGGCAGCGAGCTGATCAGGAACCACAAGGAACATGTTCAGGATCCATATTCATTCCGCTGCATCCCTCAGGTACACGGCGCGGTAAAAGACAGCATCCGCTACGTCGAGTCGGTGATCGAGAACGAGATCAACAGCGCGACGGACAATCCGAACGTCTTCCCTGACGAGGACATGATCATCTCCGCCGGCAACTTCCACGGAGAGCCTATCGCCATCCCGATGGATGCCCTGGCGATCGCCATGTCCGAACTCGCAAACATCTCTGAAAGACGAATATACAGATTGATTTCCGGCCAGCGTGGTCTGCCGAAATTCCTTGTCGCCACGCCGGGACTCAACAGCGGCTTCATGATTCCGCAGTACACGGCGGCCTCGATCGTGAGCCAGAACAAGGGACTCTGCTGGCCGGCGTCAGTGGACTCCATCCCATCCTCACAGGGTCAGGAGGATCACGTCAGCATGGGTTCCAACGCCGCGACGAAACTTGTGCGCGTCATCGACAACTGCGAGGAAGTGCTTGCCATAGAACTGTTCAACGCCGCACAGGCGCTCGACTTCAGGCACCAGATCGCCGGCAACAAGTCCTCGGAGGCCATCGAGGGCATATTCAGTGACTACCGCAAGGTCGTGCCGTTCATCAGCGATGATGTCTATATGCACCCGCTCATCCAGAAATCTATCGAGTTCATAAGATGACCATAATCACCCACATCGGCGAACTGGTCGGAATCGTTCCTGAAGGCGTTCTGCGCAAGCAAGGCGCCGAGATGGACGAGGTCGGCTCCTTGCGGGACGCTTACCTCACGATCGAGGGCGAACGAATCTCTGGTTTCGGGAATATGTCCGAGTGCCCGGTGCCCGGCCCACAAGATGAAGTAATTGACGCAGAGGGCGGTATGGTGATACCGGCCTTCTGCGACTCCCACACCCACATCTGCTACGCCGGAACCCGTGAGCAGGAGTTCATCGACAAGATCAACGGCCTGAGCTACGAAGAGATAGCCGCCCGTGGAGGCGGAATCCTCAACTCCGCCGACCTGCTCCACCGCACGAGCGAAGAGGAATTATATTCACAGACAATGGCGCGCGTGCGGGAGATGATCGCCAAAGGAACCGGCGCCATCGAGATCAAGAGTGGCTACGGCCTGACCCTTGAGGACGAGCTGAAGATGCTGCGGGTGATCCGCCGCGTCAAAAAGGACTCCCCCGCCACCATCAAGGCGACCTTCCTCGGGGCGCACGCCGTCGGCAGAGCCTTCAAAGGCCGGCAGAATGAATATGTCAACCTCGTCTGCGAGGAGATGATTCCTGCCGTCGCCGCCGAAGGGCTTGCTGAATATGTCGATGTGTTCTGCGACGAGGGATTCTTCACGGTCGCTGAAACGGATCGAATTCTTTCTGCCGGAGAGGCTTACGGTCTGATACCGAAAATCCACGCCAACGAGCTTGCCTGCTCCGGCGGCGTGCAGGTGGCCGTGAAACACAACGCTCTTTCGGTCGATCACCTTGAGCGCACGACAGACGCTGAGATTGAAGCGCTTAGAAACTCACGGACAATGCCGACGATGCTCCCAGGCTCGTCATTCTTCCTCGGAATCCCCTACGGCAGGGCCAAGGAATATGTCAGCGCGGGTCTCGGCCTGGCACTCGCCTCGGACTACAACCCAGGATCCTCCCCTTCCGGTGATATGCGTTTCGTGATGGCTCTCGGCTGCATCAGAATGCGCCTTACCCCTGCCCAGTCCTTCAACGCCTGCACCCTCAACTCCGCCTACGCGATGGGCGTGGCCGAGGATCTGGGCTCGATCACCGTCGGCAAACTCGCCAACCTGATCGTCACGAAACCAGTCCCGTCCCTAGCCTTCATCCCGTACTGCCACCAGACCCCGTTCATCGCCAAGGTTCTCCTCCGAGGCACTCATATCTGCTGATCGCAGGATCCTCGGCAACCTTCACCGACAACGACGGCGGCATTATAATGGTATAATGCCGCCGTCGTATGCCATTTTACCCTCGACTGGAGCGATATTGCCTGTTTCCGTTCCTCAGGCTATATCTTAAGTCACCCCTCCTTAAAAGTTCTAATCCCTTCTGAATGAATAGAGGATAGTGCCCTCGACCAGAGTCCCATTAGCCTTATCTAATAAAGAACATTCAGACCTGCACACAAAAGATCCATCACCAAAATCATAAATGTCAGCCTGTTTCATAGAGTGGACAATATATGCCACATCCATAGAGGTCTCCGGCGCAAGCTCAAAGGTTTCTGCCGAAAGCTTAGGATTCTCCCCGCCACCCCGCCACTGTCCTTCTATGTCAATTCCTTGATAACGGACAGATGACAAGATATATTTGCCATCTATTTCAAGTGTGACATAATCAGGAACCACAATCTTGAAGAGCAACTTTTCATCATCGGGCATTGACACCACCTCCGCCTTCCCAAAAGATTCAACATAGCCTGGAATATTCTTGAACTCCTCCTTCAAATCCCTTCGGCCTATGCCATCCTGATCCAAATCCACAATAACTCCCGTCCAATAAATGTCCGTCAATGAATATTCTCCACATAACATATCCGCTACTTTCTCAAAATCAGTCAATGCATCACGCTCATCCGAGCAGGACACCAGACTGATTCCAATAACAGACACTGTCAAGATAAACTTTAATACGGTCATATGGTTCATAACAATACATTTTTTTCCAACCGCAAAGTTCGGTAGAGATGTTGGTTATACAAAAAAAGTCTCACTTTTGATAGATATAGTTCCCTAATTCTAAGCAAGTTACATATCCGAAGAAATTCACCCCCTCATTCCATCCAAACTAAACAACTGGCCATCAACACCTTAGACCCATCAATAAACCCTAACCATTGTCATTATATATCTATGGGGCTTATAAGATTGCAAAACCAATTGTTTATCTGTTTGCTCCAAGATAAACCAATCACCTCCGACCAATCCATCGACAAAATGGATTATAGAGCCATCAATCCTGTATTTAAAATCAAGAGAATGACTCTCACCATTATCATCTTGATATATTTCCTGACCTTTACTCTCCGTTAAAAACTCCAGAACAGATGTAGAGGAGCCGACGACACGGTCATTATCATCAAACCAAGTTTTGGTAGCGTTCCATATAGTCTGATTAAAATTCAGATGTTGTTCTTCCACCTCGTGGCAGCTAAATAATATCATCAGCATCATCAATGATATTATCTTAGATATTGTCCTCATCACAAACCAATGATTTTATATGAATTTGCAATTGTCGCCAATGAAATTGATTTTGTCGGCAACGACTCCACCCAATCTCTTATTCCATAGTCATCTAAAATCCAGTCTTCGTCAATAGTATCCACTAAATATGAAAATGCGATTTTATTTGTTTTATCATATATGTAGTGAATTCCCGAACGAGGATTTGAGTGCACTAACATTTCAGACTCATCAACTACTCCCAAATCAAAACTTAACGGATCTCCCATACAGGGATTCAAACGAGTTATAGGGTTGATCCGTATAGCAAGGTCATAATACGCCTGTTTTTCTTGTGCAATCATTGCCGCTTTATCTTTAAAAACAGAGGCACTCTCATTTCGTGACAATTCATCGTCTGTCACTGTTGAAGCATCTCTGGAACGTAATACAATCTTATCGCCCTGTCTTGTAGTCAAAACTGCCGCGATATCATAAGATCGTGTTGTCAAAGGTGTAGGATCGTTATCAGAACACAGATAACGATCCTCCTTTGAACAAGACAACAGCAGCATCGCCACAAGCACAGTCAAGGTGTAAATGTTCTTAGTTAAAGATTTCATAACAATGATATAATATATTAATGATTAAGCATCTAAGACGATAATATGGTTATCATTCATAGTTCTCTGTACTCGTGAAAAATACAGCATAGTAGTTAAGACCATTTTCGGTCACAATGTCCATTCGGTATGCGGTATCTGATCCTACTGGAATCAACATCCTTCCAGAAGAGCTGTTCCCAACATAGTCTTGGATTTCTCCTGTAGCCTGATTTTCAAGACACACTGTCACTATTCCTACATTAGACATAAATGACAACTCAAGGTTGTTCAAATAAGAATAATAACAGCACTCAACTTGAATCTTCGCAGGAACGTGATTACCTTTTGTATTCGGCTTCTTTATTTCTATGACCTCAATCGGTATGATGTCTTCCTTTTGCGAATACAACAACACATTGCTGACTGTCAGCAGTGCCAATAATAGTATAACCTTTCTCATAAAAAATGTATTATTTCCGGCTGCAAAGTTCGGGAGAAAGGTTGATAATGCAATGAAAAAAAGTTTTACTCAGCCCAAGTATAACATATTCATTATTAATAATTTGCCAAGCAGTTAGAATTCATTTTCTTACTTTTATCAATTAAATTATTAATTGCCAATACTTTAACTGGCAGCCCATAATTTATAGTAAATACAAACTGACTGACTATCAAACAATTACGCTTATTAAGATATTAATTCAGAGAAAAGTGCCTGATGTACGCTATCCAATCTTAAGATTTTATCTTTGATATTGTGCCGCTTTGTGTAAACCGTGCTAACATTATAGCCCATCATTCTGGCTATCGTCTTAGTGTCGAAACCGAGGATTAAGAAGGTAATAAAACGAAAATCTCTCTCGGTGGTATTAGGCATTTCGGCGCGTAATTTTGTCATTATGCCATCAAGATTATCATCAAGCATAGACTCAAGATCCTTTTGGTTCGGCTCATCCAATATCGCAAGAATCTTTTTAACCTCCGCATAAATCTGATCATCACTTTCTTTTGAGGATTTGCTGGACTCAAAATACCGACGGCACAGGTTATTCAATTGGGAATACTGCTGTTTGTTCACCTGAACAAATTTCGCCCTCAGCCCCATCAACACCTGTTCCTTTTCGGCCGCGCTGGAAAGTTTTTCCGACAATGTTTGTATATTCTTCTCAGCCAATTCATTCGCGGATTTCAGGGAATCTATGGAGCGCAAATGTTCAGCCTCACAAAGGAGTGACTCATTAAGCCTTTGGTTAACTTCATCATTGAGAGTGATCATTTCTTCCAGTCGATGTTGTAACTCTTTCCTGTGTTTCGAATGAATGGACAAGGCAAATATCATAGTAAACAAACCAATAAGGGCGATTATCCATTTCATTTGACGCTGGATTTTTCTATCCCTATCCAACAATAAAGACTTGTCCTCATAATAATCTGACTGAGCCAACGCCACTGATTGGCCAACAGTTTCCAAGACCTTTGAATTTCTATCGTTTAGAGACTGTTCAAGGTATGTCAAAGCAGTTTTGTAGTCAGCGCGATGTTTTGATATCCTATACTTCCAAATCTTTAAGATAGTCGAGCTGCTGTCCACATTCTCCAACTGTCGGATTACATCGTTCGCAGTTCTATGATCGCCTATGATTTCAGAAGCATAGGCATAGACACAATAATCGTCTATAGAAGGCATTACGCCAAATTTTCCTGTAGCCCTTTTAAAAAGATCAATAGATTTATGAGCATCAGAGTTTGGTTTGAAGATATTATTCCAAGCAAGGGTCAATAATTGCTCCGCATAAATGGATGTATCACGGATTGGTTGCGAGAAGAAAACAGAATAAAGGCTGTCGGCCTTCGCCCAGTCTTGAATGTTCGAATAAAGGCACGCCAAAGATCCGGTAGTATTCCACAGCCTAAAAGAGTCCTTAGCCTGAGCAAAATAATCATAAGCCTCTTTGCTATATGAGATACTCTCCGAATTATTATTGTTCCACAAATAGACATCAGAAATCGAGGAACTGATGATCCCTCTGAACACAAGATTGTCCGAACGGGATGAATATTCCTTCGCACGGATATAACTCGCTATTGCGGATTCCGGATCTCCTGTGTCATACTGCGCTGTCCCAAGATAAAAATACATCTTCATCTTATCATCATTGGAACCGTGGTTTTCATAGTAGCTCGCTGCCGGTTTGATGACACGCAAATCCTGGATTGTGAGGTGATTCCTGTCCAACGCCATAGTGTACAACAGCGAGTATCTCGCACGCTGCGACTTAGTCTTAAGAGCCAACGTGTCAATCGATTCCAACGCAGTTAAAGCGCTGTCTGGCCTTGTCCACATAACATCCTCGGCGGAATCCATAATCCGCTCGGCCTCCCTGTTCCCGCAGGATGTCACCAATGCGGACATCAATAAAAACAAGGCTATATACAATTGTTTCATCTCGTTCATAGATTTGGTCCTGCAAACTTACATTTTTGCCGGATTTTTCGCAAAAGAAATGATCGGCCAATTCAAGGGTTGAGTCTCAATGCTTATGTATGGACATCGCAATCAGGAGTAAGCGGGGCTCCATTGGCCATTGTAAACAAAGAAAGTATCGGTAATTTTTGCAAAATTACCGAGTAAATTTTAGGATGTCATATACCTGTTGACTATCTTCCTCCGTATCACACCAACTTCCAGGTGCGCGAGCATATTCGCACCTAAAAGAGCAATTATCTGGTTATCAAGCCGCTAAAGTTTCAGGTGCGAGTGTTTTTTCACACCTGGAGGTCAGGGGCACCAACAGAAGGCTCTCGTGCGCAGATAGGCCTAGATTGCTCACGAGAGTCCCCTAATCAACGCTCTCGTGAGCAATCTGCCGCTTTCCGCTCACGAGAACGCTCATCTCAGTCCTTTCGTGAGCAATATGCCGCTTTCCGCTCACGAAAACACTCATCTTCGACACCTCGTGAGCAATATGCCGCTTTCCGCTCACGAGGCACACACAGTCCTTCTCCACGGGCTTCAGGATGAAAGCCATCTGGCTGTTTGCGGCAAGAAGTCAATACTTCTATGGCAGAAGGTACGCGCGAAGACGCACGAAAGTTGAGGAGACTACGTGATGTAGTCCATCAAGGCGGCGACATATTCGGAGAATGCGGAGATTCCAGCTTCTGTGACACGGCATGTCGTGCATGGCTTCTTGCCTTTGAATCCCTTTTCCACCGCTATGTAGCCCGCCTCGCTCAGTTTGTCAAGTTGGACACTAAGGTTGCCGGCCGTCGCTCCCGTCTGTTTACGGATGTAGACGAAATCCGCTTCGTCCTCCACCAGACTGTCTGAAAAGTCCTTGCAAGACTGAAATTGTTCGTATCCCCATACACGACCTAAAACGAATTCTTGATTCTCGCGAAGGAATGTTTAACTTTTAAGACAGCCTCCCCCCACACACACGAGAATCGACATCACGGCAAGCCTCAGCTCCGAGTGCAGAAGCGGGTTGAGTTTTTTGAACATCGACTATTTCCTTAAGCATTTCACACACACTCCCGTAAGCGCCAGGATCACTCCAGCTAAGACAGAAAGCAACATTTGGCTGCAATCTCCGGAAAGTTTCACTGCCGCTATGACACCAAGGACACCGGTGAGAAATCCGGCGATGACAATCGGCAGGTTTTTGAGGATCATCCCTGAGATGCTCTCCGCAAAGCCGAAAAGGAGGATAATGACCAAGGTCAGGTTCATCGGGGCAAACAGCAACGCACAGAGACTGACTGTCACGGCAAACGCTCCGAACGCTCCCCATGTCCAGCCAAGGAGATTGCTGATCAGATTGGACGGGACACATTCTGCGTCCTTGTCCAGTACCACAGCGAGCGGATACCCTATAGCTGGCATGGCGAACCACAGTAAATTCCAGGCCGGATTGCCGCTTGACCTCCAAAGGAAGTACACGGCAAGGGCGATCAGCGTGAGAATAGCGCCCCAAAGAATGAAATGACTTCCCGATCTTTTCGTAATGACCAGACGGCTGTCGCGTAAGGTCTCATTAATGAGTTTGAGGCTTTGTTCCGCACTCATTTGTGAACTCTGTTCCATAATTTTGATTTTCTTATTGATTTATAATTCGTTGGAGCCATCAGACGCTGCGCATACGCCATAAGCTCTTTGCAAATATAAATAAGTTTATAACATAAACCAAATTAATTTAGTAAAATGTAAAAAATAACCTGCATCACTTTAAATTTGCAATACATTGATGTTCAAGGGTGATTCTATGTATTCAATTTTACCGATTGATGCAACTTATTTTTTCAACATTACTTAACAAACTCACTGTTTGTAATTTTCAGCATCAATAAGAAAAATAGAAGCAGTTTTGACTTGTTTATCTGGAAATTAAGAACAAGCTCTTTTCCAAGGACGAGACGATCCGGGAAAAGTACAGCCACAGAGAAGTCTTGTTGGACGTTCATCCACGGAATGGCCGGTTCGGTGGACAGAATGGGGCTGGTAGGCTACCTTAGCGAGAATCTACCAAACAGTCCATGACACGCCATTGGTACAGGAAAGGCTCTTCTGGTGTACCAAACAGTCCATGACACGCCACTGGTACAGGAAAGGCTCTTCTGGTGTACCAACCAAGGTTAGGATGCCAAGTTCGGCACCGGAGAGGAAACCGTGGCCAAACAATGGACAAAGTCAGGTCTCCCGTATGCTTGATCCAAACATATCCATTGAAGCCTTCTTGTTGCCGGACTACATTTTACAAAACGCTTTCAGCAACATAACATACCTATGCCCACAGAGACCAGACATGGCTGAAAAACTCAAAGCCAAGCGTCCACCATTTTCACGGCAATGTGTCTCGCCGACGCTTCTATCCAACATTGGGATGAAGGCATTTCGTAAATCGTTTTTTAAAAGACATAAAGCGATACCAAAACATTCGTAGGCAATTATTCCGTAAATGGTTAATTGTTAATATTTTGTCCAAAGCGACATGCAATCGCAATTATCTGGAGGGTACCTCAACACGTCAAAAGTCCGTCAACTCCTATCTTGCTTCCTAAATGTATCTGATCGCACCTCCGCTGCCAAAAGGGTAATCGCTTACATCTTTGTTGAGATAAGAAGAATCCATAGTCAAAACTCCACGAAAACAACATCTTTCTTTACCGAAAGACACATTGCTTTCATCGTCACAAAAAGCCCATTCATGCCCTTCAACTTTGAGTACGGAACGTACAATTCCATGATATACTCCTTCTATGTAATTTATTTGACTGGCACGTGATTTTGCAATCGCCCAATACCTATGCGTTTTTTCATAGACACTGATTCTCCGATATACTCCGTTAGCCTTTGCATCATCAAAACTTTTATTTAAACTTACTAACAACAATCGGTCATTTGGATTCATCTTGATCTTCCCACAGTCATAAATAGTACGGATTTCATCAACATACTTAGAAGCTGCTTTGAATTGTTTGTCTGAAGGTTGAGTCCACTTGAAAAAGGGCTCACCAGAAAATATCCGTGTCTGACATGATAAAAAGTCGTTTTTTGAAAAACATGTGCCTCGCAGATACTTCTGTAATGGGTAAAAGTGGCAAATAGCACTATTTCAAGTGGACTCAAGTTTTGAGAGTGAAAAACATCAGGTTTCAGCGGTTCTGTGGGGCTCACAGGGGCTACAAACAGCTGATTTTTAGCGGTCTGAACCACGGCCTTGCGGCATGAGGATAAATTTTGAAAAAAGTCTCAGCGGGAAGGTGAAAGCCTCTCGTCATCCTCGGCTTATGGTCAGGACAGGGGACACCTGAGTAGTTACGTCAGATTTATGAGGATAGATTTCTTTTGGAAGAAGGCGTGTACTGGAGGTAGACGACAGATGAGAAAAGAAATATAGACCATAAAGATATACAAATTGTTCAAGTTATTTTTTAAGAATTACTATACAGATTTCTGTTTCCGAGGAATAATTCGTAACTTCACAAAGCGAATTATGCAACCGAGAAGCCCTCGGATCACTAAGGCAAATTTTAACACTTAAAATACAATGAAAACAATCAGATTTTGGGTGACATTGGCGGCGATGCTCATTGCAAACGGAAGTTTCGCACATGGAATATCAGGAACCGGCGCTTTGGCAGACTCCGCGACCGGTAGAAAAGAATGCCACGCCATCGAAAAAGGCAAGAGCTTGACTGATGGACAAGTTGTGGACACGACCCATCCGTGGTACGGAGCGAGGGTCGGAATCATTGGGGATTCGATCTCGGATCCGAAGGTGGCGAACGGACCGGAAAAATACTACTGGTACATGGCGCAGGAAATCGGAATCATCCCTTGCGTGGTGGCGAGGAACGGACAGCAGTGGAACGAAGTGCTTCCGCAGGCGAACCGGTTGAAGAGCGCGTATGGAGACGACATCGACGCCATCCTTATCCTGATGGGGACCAACGACTTCAACGCCGGAGTACCGATCGGGGAATGGTTCACGGAGGAATATGTCGAGGTGGAGGCCGCCAATGGTGAGCCTAAATCTCTGCAGGTAAGAAGGCATAGGATGCCAAACCTCGACCAAAGCACGTTCAAAGGACGTATCAACGTTGCCTTGGACTCACTTAAGAATATGTACCCGCACAAGCAGATAATCCTGATGACTCCACTTCACAGGGGCTACGCCAAATTCGGCGAGACCAACATCCAGCCGGACGAGAACTACACCAACAGGTGCGGGGAATATATTGACGCTTACATCAATGCCGTGAAGGAGGCGGGTAATGTCTGGGCCGTGCCTGTGATCGACCTTAGCGCCGTCTCAGGAATATTCCCGCTCAACCGTTCGCAGAAGGAATATTTCCCAAGGGACAAAGACAGGCTCCACCCTACCGACGAAGGTCATGCCCGTATGGCCCAAGCTATCATGGCCGCCCTCAGAGGATTGGCGCCACGTTTTGAATAAGCATTTTTGATGTAAATCCAGAGAGCCTCTGTTCTGAATTTTTGTAACGTGAAAAATTCAGGTTAGAGGCTCTCTGGATTTTCTACATACTGAAAAAAAATGCGTAATACCCATGTTGACATCGAATCTCGGTCACTTCGACAGGCTCAGCGACCGAGGGAGGCGATGTTAAATTCTACAACGTAAGACCGCAGAGAAGGGCGACGTACGTCTCGATACCGTCCGCAATCTCGTCAAGACGGATATATTCATCGGCGGTATGGGAGCGGGCGGAGTCGCCCGGACCGATCTTGAGGGTCGGGAAATGGCAGAGGGCCTGATTGCTGGTGGTCGGGGAGCCGAACGGTTCAAGGCCTAAGGAAAGACCTCGGACAACGGCCGGGTGATCCATAGGAAGATGCGAGCTGCCGATTCTTGTGGAACGTTCCTTGACCTCGCACGATACGGAGGACTTGATCATCTCCAGAAGTTCCGGATTGGTGTACATTCCGTTCGGGCGCACATCCACCACGAACGTGCATCTGTCCGGCACGACATTGTGCTGGGTTCCGGCATTGATCTGCGTGACGGACATCTTGACGGCTCCGAGGAAATCCGACACCCGGTCAAAACTGTGATTTTTGAACCACTGAATATCCTCGATGGCCTTGTAGATAGCGTTGACACCTTCATTTCTGGCAGCGTGGCCGCTCTTCCCGTAGGCCGTGCAGTCCAGCACCATCAGTCCCCTCTCGGCGACGGCCATCCTCATCCCGGTCGGCTCGCCCATCACCCCGAAATCAATCCGGCCCAGTTCCGGCAGGATCAAGTCGAGGCCACCTTTCCCGCTCACCTCTTCCTCGGCGGTGGCGGAAAAGATCAGCCTGTACGGCTGCTCCTTCTGAATGAGTCTTGAATATGTCTCCAGAAGCGCGACCAAGGATCCGCCGTCATCATTGCTGCCGAGACCGTACAGACAACCGTCCTCAATCTCGGGCGTGAACGGGTCACGGGTGTAGCCAGAAGCCGGTTTCACAGTGTCGATGTGGGCGTTCAGCAATATGGTCGGCCTGCCGTCCACCGGGCCGGACTCCATCCACAGATTGTTGCCCAGCCTCCTGACCGCGAAGCCTTCTGTCAACATCCAACGCTCCAGGAAGTCGGCCACAGCCCCTTCATCCCTGCTGAAGGAAGGAATCCGGATCATATTCTTCAAAAGATCTATCGTGTCCATAGCATACAAATGTACGCAAAAACGATGGTTTTTATGTACATTTGTGGATATGGATTTAGGGACACTTAACAGACGGCAGAGAGAGGCGGTGACCTCGACGGAGGGCCGGGTGCGGGTCGTTGCCGGAGCAGGCTCGGGAAAGACCAAGGCTTTAACCTATCGGTATGCGTACATAGTAAACGAACTGGGCGTGGAACCGGCTAACATTCTGTGCCTTACCTTCACGAACAAGGCGGCGCAGGAGATGAGGAGCAGGATCACCCAGCTTGTTCCGCCGGGGTACACGAACGACTTTGTCTGCACGATCCACGGGTTCTGCGTGAGGTTTCTGCGCGAGGAGATCCATCGGCTCGGCTACCCGAAGAACTTCCAGATTCTGGACGAGGAGGATATGAAGTCCCTAGCCAGGCAGGTGCTGACGGAAAACAACACGGAACGAAGCGTGAAGACAGTGCGGCAACTTCTTGAGGCTCTTGCCGGTACCAAGGCGGCTGAGCCTTATGTTCAGCAATACATTGTCCCGACCTCGCCGGTCTCCGGAAGGACTGACCTTCCGCTCAGTGTCCAGCTTCTGTTCAAGCAAAAGGACAAGATGGCACTCGACTACGATGACCTCATCCAGTTCACCAGACATATTCTTCAGACATATTCAGAGGTAAGGGAGAAGTGGCAGGAGAGGATGAACTATGTGATGTTGGACGAGGCGCAGGACTGCAATGGCGGTGACTGGGAGATTGTTGAGACGTTGTCCGAGAAGTGCGGTAACCTATTCATAGTCGGGGATCCGGACCAGTCCATTTATGAGTGGAGAGGGGCGAAACCGGAGAGGTTTCTGGCGTTCAAGGCCGACAAGGACATCATTCTGGACGAGAACTACCGTTCGACTCCAGGGATTCTGAACGTAGCCAACTCAATCATAGTCAACAACAAGAACCGGATAGACAAGCGGATGTTCACCCGACGGGGCGAGGGCGAGAAGATCGTGCACTTCCACGCGACGGACGAGCGGCAGGAGGCGCAGTGGATCTGTCAGGAAATTCTCCGGAGGCTTGACAATGGCGAGGCGGCATATTCAGATTTCGCGGTGCTGTTCCGCGCGGCGCATCTTTCGAGGTTCATCGAGCAGGCGCTCATCCGCGCGAACATTCCTTACGTGATGTGGGGTGGCGTGCGGTTCTTCGAGCGGATGGAAGTCAAGGACTGCATCAGCTATCTTCGGCTGGTCGCTTCGGACGACGACATCGCTTTCGAGCGGGTAATCAACACGCCGTCCAGAAAAGTCGGCAAGGTAACCCTTGAACTGATAACGGCTTACGCATCACAGGAGGGGACGACACTTTACCAAGCGCTCAAAAATCATCTGGATGACCCGAAGCTAAATCGTGACGCAGTCCGTGAGTTCGTGGCGTTGATTGAGGAATGCCGCTCAAGGGCATATTCAATGGGAGTCTGCGCGATGCTTGAATATATCCTCGAAAAGACCGGTTTGAAGCAGGAATATCGTGACGACAATGACGAGCAGCGCCTGGAGAACATCACCGAGTTGGTGGATTCCATAAGGCTTTACGAAAGCGAACACACTGAATGGGAGCAGCTTCCGCTCTACGATTACCTTCAGGACATCGCCCTGTACACGAACGCCGACTACCGGAAGGAGACCAACAAAGTCAAGCTGATGACCATCCATCAGAGCAAGGGATTGGAGTTTCCTTACGTGTTCATCATCGGGCTGAGCGACGGAATATTCCCGAACGCCAGAAGCATCCGGGAACGTAAGAGGACGGCCCTTGAGGAGGAAAGGCGCTTGATGTACGTTGCTGCCACGCGGGCGGAGAAGTGCCTGTTCCTGACCGAGTCCGAAGGCTATGACGTTCAGGCTCAGCAGCAAAAGTTGCCGTCAAGGTTCATCGCCGAGATAAAGCGTGACCTCTTTGTCACGGAAGGAGAGATGGATGAGGCCCTTTGGCGCAGGCTGCAGGAGCAGATCGCCAATGAGAACCTTGACGAGACGACCGAGACTCCCGATGATGCGGGCAGGGCCGACAGCATCACCGTCGGCGACAACGTGTTCCACAAGATCTTCGGCCAAGGCGAGGTCCTTGAGATCAGCGACACCGGCTCCTGCAAGGTACGCTTCGCCGACGGCAAGGTCCGGTTCCTCCGCAGCACGTTTCTAAGCCGTCTCGCATAGGATTCACTCTACCTTAACTTGAATATCACCGGGAAGGTGTAGGTGACTTTCACGGCTCTGTCACGCTGGCGGCCCGGAGTCCATTTCGGGGACATCGAGACCACACGGACGGCTTCATTGTCAAGTGAGGAATCGACTCCTCTGAGGACCTTGACATTGCTGACGGATCCGTCCGGGTTGACCGTGAACTGGAGGGTCACACGGCCTTCGACACCGTTAGCCTGGGCTATGGACGGGTACTTGAGGTTCGAGTTGACCCATTTGGAGAACTCGTTGGCATCCCCACCGTTGAACAAAGGCTTTTCCTCAACAGCGAAGAACGGCACAGGAGCCTCGTCAACCTCCTCATCCTGGACACTTTGTGGGATATAATCCATTATAGGAATCTCCATCTGACTGTCATCCAAGGATTTGAACTCCAGATCCTCATCAATCTTTATGTCATCCGGAAGAATTTCGATCAGATCGTTGAGAATCACGGCCGGAGCCGGAGGTGTCGGCGGAGTCTCCATCGTCACCGGGATCTCGATGTCATCGCTGATGAACGCCGCATCGTTACCGGCAAGCGTGGCGACCTTGGTCTCAGGTGTCCCCCACTCGAACGCCATCAGAACTATTCCCATCGCAGCCACCAGCCCGACTTCCGTCAGAAGGGTTCTCTTGTTCTCAAGATTGGCCTTGTAAGTTTTCTTTGTCTCCATAATCGTTGATTTTAATGGTTAAACTTTCTGGTGCAAAGTTACGGCTTCCCGGTCACGCCCACCAAATTTCCGGCCTCTGAAAATCTCTCATAGGTCCAATATAAAAGATTGCAAATCAATAGATTGTGCAAAGTGATATCACCCAGATTCTATCACCCCGCATAACTCATTAATAATCAACGTATATACAATCCACATCTCTTAAATCATTATTAATAAATATATTAGCCCTTCTCCTTTGGTAGATTCACGCCAATGGAGATAAGTGACGAGTAACAGACTGAAAATCATTTCAAAAGGCTTTCACCTATAGCGTAACAGCACTAAAGTCGAAAGCCTATCATATTCGTTAACAAGCAGTTAACAGACACACAGACCTCGCTCAGTCGTCGGTCTCGGGGTCGGCCATGATGGTGGTGCCGGCATTCAGGGCGGAGGCGGAGGTGATGACGACTCTGGAGACACCGGAGTTGATGGCTTCAAAGGCGTTCTGGAGTTTCGGGATCATTCCCTCGGAGATGGTGCCGTCGGCGACCATCGGGGCGAAATCGGAACTGGTTATGGTCGGAATCACGCTCGACGGGTCGTTCAGATCCTTCATCACACCTGGGGTGGACGAGCAATATGTCAGAGTCACGTCATAGACTGAGGCAAGGGTCTGGGCGACGGAATAATCGTTGATTATAATGATTAAATTTGTTGGTTTAACAATACGCTATAAACAAAGTTTACCACACATATCGAAAAAAAACAGTAAAAATCATTGTGCTATAGAAAACGTTTTATATCTTTGTGAACAATATCATTAAGATAATATATGAATTTAAATTATCACATATTCGCAATTATAATTTTCGTGTGGGAGATCATCACATCATGTTCTCCTCCGAAAAATCAGTTTGATAGTTTGAACTTTGATGCAGCCGTATCTAAGTCGATATATTCAGATAGCACCTATGTAATAATAGCGGGCGATTTAAGCACATACTCACAAATCAAATACAAAAAGGGAACAAGTTTATTTTCGGAAATAGAGTACAAAAAACCAATTAAATATGTTTTCTGTGATTTTTCCATGCGAGAAAATCTAAATGCATATCGACTATTTAATCCACAAAATCTTCCTTTAGTCATTATTGTCAGACAAAGTAAAATCATTGGCATTACAGACAAATGCCAAGATTTGGCAGACATTTCAAAATATTTAAAGTACGAAACAAATCACTCAAACTTAAGTTCTTATCAAGAAAAAGACAGCTCGTTGATCACGCTAATGAATAGACTATATCTGATACAGAATAAACTACGATCGGACTATTATAACGATATTCACAATGACATCAATTTCATGCTTGCATGTTTAAAAAACAGTTATAATATATATTTAGACTACTTATTGGCAAGATTATATGACAAAATCGGTAATGATGAAGAAACAACCAGAATCAAAAATAGGATCTTTAGTGACGAACAATTCATTAATAACCCATTATACTATAGTATTACAACCGAGGATTTCGGCAATCAGAGTATTCATAAAATATCAACCTTAAAAATTGACAGTCTCCGGGTAGATTTAGGAAAATTAAAAAAAGGCGATACTATAGAATGCCAGATTGGACTACATAATATAAGTACTTCGAACATTATTGTTTATCAAATTGCAGCATCATGTTCTTGTGTCGAGTTATCTTGCACGAAGATAATACCATCACAGGAATCAACTAACCTCAAGATAAAGTTTCACGCAACAGATTCACCTGGAGATTTTCACAAAGAAATATTTATAACAACAAATGGAACTCCTTCCAACACTAGGATTCCGATCATAGGGTCTATTCATCTTTAATACATCTAACATTATGCGTAAATCAAGTTACCTGTTCATGACTGTCATTCTGATGTCGATAGTCATAATATCCTGTCAAAAGGAGAAAAAGCTAAGCTGCGATCCAAACATTGACAATTGGGCCAAAGAAAATTTATCTATCTACGAGGTTTCCGATAGGATTGACTTTATCTCTTTACCTTTCTATAGGCAAAAAGCTGTTTATGTCGGTTTATCCGGGGAATCAAAAATCCGCATTTGGAAAGGAAAACTATATAATGTTAAACAACAAGGCATCTTAAGTAATTCTGAACTTAAAGAATACTCAAGACTAATCAATTCTCTAAAGCCTTATCATTTTGATACTGAAAAGGGTAAATCTGAATTAAAGGCGATGACCGAGCGATGGATAGCGAAAATGCAGAAAGAATATTCATGGGACGAATATCATGTATATGAATATTTGGAGTCATGGATGACTGAAGAGGAAAGGACAAAGTCATTCTTCTTGGAATCGATTGTTCATACCAGAGGACACGATCTCGACACTGGTCTTATTGATACAATCCCAATAGATACCGCACATATTGACACATCTGAAATCGCACCTCCTTGCGAGTGCAGGACAGACATTTACTGCAAACAGAAACGTTATGAGGAATGCTATTCAGACAACAAAAAATTTAAATGTTCAGAAGTTGAGGGGTGTGGGCTATGGGGAAATGATCCGTGTACAGGCATATGCATTAACCAACCTTGGTGATTATGATTATGAAAAAGAAGATCATATTGAGTATAATTCTCGCGACGATCTGTACAACAGGCTCATTTGGTAATGAACCCAAGGACTTTTACATCAACGACACACTGAAACGAAGTAAGTTGATCGAAATGGAGGTGGACAGGCAAATGGCTGTTTTCCGTTCATGTTCTCCTGATGCCAAAGCGGATCTCTATCGATTTAAAATAAAATCCGACCTTAAAAAGGACAAAACATTGACAAAAGCTGACAGGAAAATCCTAAAGCAAGTTTACAGACACATCAAACCAAAGATCTACCGGAATCCGAAAGATAAGCGGGAAATCGACTTCCGGCAATATGTGGAGGACAAGATCGGAAACCTTGGTTGGAACGAAGAGAAGTGCTACAAATATCTGGAAACCATAATGACGGCATCTGAATATGAAAGCCGCCAAACACGAATCCGTAATCAATAAAGTGCCAATCTTCTTATTGCACAAAGCGCCGCTATCCATTATTGGCCGACAACGTGTCATAATGTATTTATTACCAAGTTATCGGCACAAAGAGTCATTCAACAAGACCGCCGACTGCCTAGTTTGCGAAATAAGTGAAAGGCAGCAAAATGCTGAACCATAAGACTTGCCGCAGTCTCAGTCGTCGGTCTCGGGGTCGGCCATGATGGTGGTGCCGGCATCCAGGGCGGAGGCGGAGGTGATGACGACTCTGGAGACACCGGAGTTGATGGCTTCGAAGGCGTTCTGGAGTTTCGGGATCATTCCCTCGGAGATGGTGCCGTCGGCGACCATCGGGGCGAAATCGGAACTGGTTATGGTCGGAATCACGCTCGACGGGTCGCTCAGGTCCTTCATCACGCCCGGAGTGGACGAGCAATATGTCAGGGTCACGTCATAGACTGAGGCAAGGGCCTGGGCGACGGACGAGGCGATGGTGTCGGCGTTGGTGTTCAGCATCGAGCCTTCCTTGTCATGGGTCAGCGGGGCGAGAACAGGCACGGCGCCGGACTCAAGGAGGTTCTCCAAAGCCTTGGCGTTGACGTACTTGATGTCACCTACGTAACCGAAGTTGATTGGCTGTACGGGGCGCTTCACACTCATAATCAGATTGAGGTCAGCGCCGGTAAGGCCAATGGCGTTGACACCAAGGGCTTGCAGACGCGCAACCAGATTCTTGTTGACAAGTCCGCCGTAAACCATCGTCACCACCTTCAGCATCTCGGCGCTTGTGATCCTTCGGCCATCAATCATCTGAGTCTCCACGCCCAGTTTGGCCGCCATCTCAGTGGCGATCTTGCCGCCTCCGTGCACGAGTATCTTTCTGCCCTTGAGGCTTGACAGTGACATCAGGAGGGACTGGAGAGACTCCTCGTTCTCCACTATGGCTCCCCCAACCTTAATAATATTCAATGAATCCTTTATCATATTCATTTTCCTCAAAATTATTTCCGTACACCAAAGAGGCTTTTCCTGTACCAAACGATGACAAAAGGCCATTTGGTACAGGAGAGGCCCCTTTCCTGTACCGTTTCCGCAACAAAGTCTTACTGCAGATCCTCCAGCATCCTCTTCATCACGACCTGGGCGGAGACGACGCGGTTGGCGGCCTCAGGGATCACGATGCTGCGAGGAGAATCAATCACTTCGTCGGTCACGATCATATTCCTTCGCACAGGAAGGCAGTGCATGAAGTAGGCGTTGTCGGTGACGGCCATCTGGCGCGCCCCGACTGTCCAAGCACGATCCTGACTCAGGATCTGGCCATAGTGCGAGACGGAGGACCAGTTCTTGGCATAGATGAAGTCCGCACCCTCAAAGGCCTTCATCTGGTCGTACTCCACACGGGCATCGCCGACGAACTGAGGATCAAGCTCGTAGCCTTCCGGATGGGTGATGACGAAATCCACATCGGCGGCATTCATCCACTCGGCGAACGAGTTAGGCACAGCCTGAGGCAGCGCACGCGGATGCGGAGCCCAGGTCAGGACCACCTTCGGACGCGCCACGCTTTTATATTCATTGATCGTGATGAGGTCGGCGAAGGCCTGGCATGGATGGACCGTGGCAGATTCGAGGCTGATGACAGGTTTGCCGGAATATTCAATGAACTGCCTGAGAATGGTCTCGTTGTAGTCGAAGGACTTGTCCTTCAGGCCGGCGAACGAGCGCACTCCGATGATGTCACAGTAGCTGCCGATGACAGGGATCGCCTCACGCAGATGCTCCGGCTTGTCGCCGTCCATCACCACGCCCATCTCGGTCTCAAGTTTCCAGCTGTCGCCGTTGACATTGAGGACTATCGTGTTCATTCCCAGATTCATGGCCGCCTTCTGGCTGCTCAGGCGGGTGCGCAGGCTGCTGTTGAAGAAAATCAGAATGATCGTCTTGTTCCTGCCCAGATTCTGCCATGCGAACGGGGTCGCCTTGACCTGCTTCGCCTCCTCAAGCGCCTTGCCGAGGTCGCCTATGTCACTTACGTGAAAAAAACTTCTCATAATACTTCCTTCAATGCGTCAATGAATATGTCAACGTCCGCCTTGGTGAGTGTGAGCGGGGCAAGAAGGCGGATCATATTCTTGCCGGAAACGCCTGTGAATACGTGTTTTTCGTAGAGGAGGCGGCCTCTGATCTCGGCGATCGGCTCATTGAATTCTATGCCGACCATGAGTCCGCGGCCACGCACCTCCCTGATTCTCGGAGAGGCCGGAATGGAATTCTTCAGATACTCTCCTACCTCAAATGCGTTCGCAACGAGATTCTCTTCCTTGAATATGTCAGCGACGGCGTTTGCCGCGGCCATCGCGAGGTAATTGCCTCCGAATGTGGTGCCTAGCATTCCCTTTGTGGCCTCGAACTCAGGAGAGATGAGGACTCCGCCGATCGGGAAACCGTTCGCCATTCCCTTGGCCATCGTGACGATGTCCGGCTTGATTCCGGCCCATTGGTGGGCGAAGAACCTGCCGCTACGGCCGTAGCCGCTCTGGATCTCGTCCAGAATCAGCACTACGCCGGCTTCCTTGGTGACCTGACGAAGGTCTCTCATGAACCGGTCATCAGGGATGACGATTCCGCCGACCCCCTGGATGCCTTCGATGATCACGCCGGCGACATCGCCCTTGGCAAGTTCTGTTCTCACCGCCTCAATGTCATTCAGCGGCAGGAAAGTGACATTGTGATGCGAGTTGAACGGCGCTGAATACTTAGGATTGTCAGTGACGGCCACCGCTCCGGAGGTCCTTCCGTGGAAGGCTCCCTTGAACGCGATCATCCTGTCATTTCCTGTGTGGAAAGAGGCCAGTTTGAGGGCGTTCTCATTGGCCTCCGCTCCTGAGTTGATCAGGAAGAGGGAGTAATCCGGTAGTCCGGATAGTTCTCCGATCTTTCCGGCCAGCTCGACCTGAAGCGGATTCTTCACGCTGTTGGAGTAGAAGCCGATCTTGTTCAGCTGGTCGGTTATGGCAGCCACGTATTTCGGGTGACAGTGGCCGACTGAGATGACGGCGTGGCCTCCGTAGAGGTCGAGATATTCCTGACCCTTGTCATCCCAGATTCTGGTGCCTTTGGCTTTGACGGGAGTCACATCAAAGAGGCTATATACATCGAATAAGTTCATAATATGATTCGAACATTAAAAACGAGTGCCTTTCAGGTGAAGACCGGTGCCCTCCGGGAGGCCGAAAATGAGGTTCATATTCTCGACCGCCTGACCGGAAGCGCCTTTCACGAGATTGTCGATTATGCTGATCACGTGGAGCTTACGGCCGTGTTTACGTACATTGAGCACACATTTATTCGTGTTCACGACCATCTTCAGATCCGGATTCGTGTCGATCACGTGCACGAAAGGCTCGTCCTTGTAGTAGTCTTTGTAAAGCGCAACTGCTTCTTCCTCGGAGAGGTCGCAATCAAAATAAACCGATGCCAGGATTCCTCTTGTGAAGTCTCCTCTGACCGGAACGAAGTTCAACTCGCCCTCGTAACTTGGAGCGAGAGTGTGGAGGGTCTCCCCTATCTCGCCAAGATGCTGATGGGTAAACGCCTTATAGACAGAGAGGTTATTGGCCCGCCAACTGAAATGCGTGGTCTCGGACGGAGCCTGTCCCGCACCGGTCGATCCGGTGATTCCCGTCACGTGAATCTCAGGCAGTTTGTCAGCCTTCGCCATAGGCAGAAGCGCCAACTGGATAGAGGTCGCGAAGCAGCCAGGATTGGCGATATGCTTAGCCTTCACGATCTTGTCTCTGAATGCCTCTGGAAGTCCATAGACAAAATCCTCCGCATCGGCGGCCAGACGGAAATCGTTGCTGAGATCGATGATAGCACCCTTATAACTCTCTGGCAAAGAATGGACAAAGCCTTTTGATTTTCCGTGACCGGAACAAAGGAATATCACATCGGCCTCTTCCACAGGGGCTTCCGCACTGAACTTCAGATCTGTCTCTCCCAACAAATCCTGATGCGCTGACCACACAGGCTCACCGGCGTGGCTGCCGCTCTGCGCGAAGACAACCTTCACGGCCGGATGATTGGCCAGAATCCGCAGAAGCTCGCCGGCCGTGTAGCCGGCGGCCCCTACGATCCCTACCTTTATATACTCATTTATAATCATTTATTTCATAAATAATTATCATCTACAATTCCTTTTCAAGCTGTTCTCCTTCGTCCTTGTGGGCGGTGTAGTAAACACGCAGAGGGGTGGAAGTCACCTTAATGAAGCCCTTGGCGTCCTCACTGGTCCAGCCTTTCTGCATCTCGCCATATTCACCGAACTTGGTCTTGACAAGATCGCAAGGGGAATCCACACCGACGGTCGAGAACGACCATGGACGAAGTTCCATTGTAACCTTGCCGGTCACGTTCCTCTGGCTGCTCTCCAGCATCGCCTCGATGTCCCTCATCACAGGCTCAAGGTACTGGCTCTCGTGCAGGAACATTCCGTACCAGTTGGAAACCTGATCCTTCCAGTACTGCTGCCATTTGCTGAGGGTGAACTTCTCAAGGAACTTGTGAGCGGCGATGATGAGCATAGGAGCGGCGGCCTCGAAGCCGACACGTCCCTTGATGCCGATGATGGTGTCCCCGACGTGCATATCCCGGCCGATGCCGTAAGGAGCGGCGATAGACTCAATCTCCTGAATGGCAGTCACTTTGTCAGCAAACTTCTTGCCGTTGACAGCAACGATCTCACCTTTCTCGAACTCGATCTCGATGGTCTCGGAGCCATCCTTTGTGATCTGTTTCAGATACGCCTCCTCCGGAAGTCCCTGGGTGGAGTCCAGAATCTCGCCTCCACAGATGGAAGTGCCCCAAAGGCCGACATTGTAGGAATATTTAAGTTTCTTGAAATCAGCCTTGAAGCCGTGCTCATTAAGGTAATCAACCTCAAACTGGCGGGTCAGAGCCATATCCCTTGTCAAGGTGATGATCTCTATTCCCGGAGCCATCACAAGGAAAGTCATGTCAAAACGGACCTGATCGTTGCCGGCGCCAGTCGAACCGTGGGCGATGGCGTCAGCGCCGATCGCCTTGGCATAACGCGCGATGGCCATAGCCTGGAATATCCTCTCGGAAGAGACCGAGATCGGATATGTACCGTTCCTCAGCACATTGCCGAAGATCATATAACGGAGACTCTTGTCGTAATATTCCTTGGTCACATCAAGGGTGACATATTCCTTCGCACCCAGTTCGTAGGCATGCTTCTCATTGTCTTTCAGCTGCTCAGCGCTGAATCCTCCGGTGTTCGCACACGCGGCGTAAACCTCATAGCCCTTTTCCTTGGCCAGGTACATCACCGTGAAGGATGTGTCCAGACCGCCGCTGAAAGCGACCACTACTTTCTTCTTTTCCATATTCATTAATTTTTGTTGTCATTCTAGGCCTCGTCGATCCTGCGGATCCTTTCGAGGACTTCCTGCGGGATTTTCGCCGGAAGATGCTCCTCCGGATCGAATAGCATTCCCGTGCAGATGCAGTACTTCCTGTCGGTGCGCTTCAGCACATCCACGTTGACGCACCCATCGCAACCTCGCCAAAAAGCCTCGTCGCTGGTGAGCTCGGCGAAAGTCACCGGCTTGTAGCCCAGCTGGGTGTTCATCGTCATCACCGCCGCACCGCTTGTGAGACTGAATATCTTGGCGTGCGGCCAGCGTGTGCGGGCCAGCGAGAATGTCAGATCCTTTATCCTCTTGGCAAGTCCCAAACCACGGAAATCCGGATGCACGATCAGTCCGGATGTAGTCACGTACTGCTTGTGCTCCCATGTCTCGATATAACTGAATCCAGCGAATTTCTCGCCCTGAAGAGCGATCACGGCCTTGGCCTCCTTGATCTTCTGGGCGACATATTCCGGCTTTCTCTTCGCGATGCCGGTGCCCCTTACCTTGGCCGCCTCCTCTATTGTCTTTAGAATCTCATCGACATAAATGAGGTGCTTGTCCGAAGCGACCTCAACAGTCAATTCGTCCTGCGTCATCTTTTGTTTAGTCCGTTAAATTAATTAACCCTTTTGGTCTCGATGCCTTTGAATATCTCAGAAAGAGACGATGTCACATCTTCGTGCCGGAATCCTTCCCTCAGAACAAGCAGGATCGTGTCATCACCGGCCAACGTGCCCATAACCTCCGGAAGATGCCCGTCGTCAATGATAGAGGCGATCATCCCGGCATGGCCAGGCCTCGTCTTGATCACCGCCATCGAGCCGGAAAACTCCAGACTGTCGATGCTATCAGATGACATTGAGGATTCACGGAAGCTGTTACGCAACATTCCAGGCTGGGGAAGACTGTAACTGTAACCGCTTCCGTCATGTATCTTGGTGATTCTCAATTCTCTGATATCCCTTGACAAAGTCGCTTGAGCGACGCTGAGCCCACGCTGTTCCAGCAGCGTGGAAAGTTCCTCCTGATTAGAGACCCTGTTATCCTTGATCACCTCGCGGATTATTCTTTGCCTTTCAAGCTTACCTTTCATATCAAAAGCATATTTATTCAAACGTTCTGCAAATATATGTATATTTTTTCAACATTTTGGCATTATTAACGAATATTTTTCAGGAATGATGAGAATATCATGAAACTTGGAACGAATCGCCCCCAATATGCAACCATATTCATTCCAAGGCGTTGAATATTCAAGGAGGCTCCAAGCCTGATCGACTTGAAGCCTCCTTGAATATCACTCCCAAAGGTCAACCGGACAAGGACCATGGAAGGCTATGCTCAAAAGCCCTTTGCTATGTTGTCAGCGATGGATTGTATCAGACGTTCACGAGCCTCGATGCTTGCCCAGGCGATGTGAGGAGTCATGCTGAGACGTTCCGGATGTCTGGTATGGAGAAGAGGATGGTTCTCCGGTATCGGTTCGGTCGAATAGACATCCAGGCCCGCTCCCCCAATGACACCCTCGTCAATGACTTTAGCCAAGGCTTCCTCCACGACTATCCCACCTCGTCCCATATTCACGATGATGGCTTTCGGTTTCATCATCCTGAGTTCTTTCTCACCGACAAGGCCGGCTGTGCGCTCATTGTACGGAGCGTGCACGGAAATGACATCGGACTTGCGCATAAGGTGCTCAAGAGAGACCGACGGATACTCTTCGGAATGGTTTGTTCCGGAAGTGGAGTAATAGATGACTTTCATCCCAAACGCGGATCCGATTCTGGCAACTTTTGAGCCTATCGCGCCCAGACCAATGACACCCAACACCTTGCCAGTCATTTCAATGAATGGCCTTGAATAATCAGTGAACAACCCGCTGCGTGAATATGCCCCGGACTTCACGACATTGTCAAAATAGGCCCCGTTGCCCAGAAGGTTAAGAATATGCATGAATGTTTCCTGAACAACGGAATCCGTGGAATAGCCGGCGACATTCCTGACAATCACTCCATGTCTGGCACAGGCATCCACATCAATATTGTTTATGCCGGTGCCGGCCTCACAGACAAGCCGAAGTTTCGGCGCCGCCTCCAGCAGCAGGTCATTCACCTTTATCTTGTTCACAATCAAAACTTCGCAATCACTTACCCTGCCGATGGACTCCTCCGGAGTCGAATTCGGCCAGGCTGTCAATTCCCCTACTCTTTCAATCGGAGCCAACGATGACGTCCCCATCGTCCCGGCATCCAAAAACACTATCTTCATCTCTTCCGAAATTTTCCACTAATATAAGCATTTTTGCGAATCTATGACATGCCCGTCCAAAGCCCTTTTGCCGGACCAATCTGTATAACCGGGAACATTGTCCGCCAGAACCGAGGTGGTTCCGCGAATCCTTTTCCCGTGTTCCTCCGGGGATGTCACAAAGTGACCGATGATTGAATATTATGATCTCAAGTTTCGCAAGTGATTTAGGCCGCCGCCCCGGCGAGGTCTAGCCGGTCGAA
>ERZ779895.411-NODE-411-length-60759-cov-6.069814_pt1 | contig 60759 bp, 58 predicted proteins | sample MGYA00511093_ERZ779895 | MGnify/ENA primary metagenome ERZ779895 (study PRJEB29588, sample SAMEA2142970) | human gut metagenome | biome: human gut; feature: human-associated habitat; material: faeces | place: Denmark | collected 2008/2010 ... | reverse complement strand
TGCGAGCTGCCTGTAGTTATCGTATCCGGCAGCGGCAACCAGGGGATTACGGCGAGCGTTCCCGTGGTAGTTTACGCCCGTGCGCTGGAAGTTAGCGAAGAAAAATTATACCGCGCCGTGCTGCTCAGCGATTTGGTAACGGTTTACTTAAAGCAGGGTATCGGCAAGCTGTCGGCTTATTGCGGCGCGGTCAGCGCGGGCTGTGGCAGCGGGGCGGGCGTCGCTTATCTGCACGATATGACGGACGAGCAGATTGAGCATACGGTGGAGAACGCTTTGGCCATCAATTCCGGCATTATCTGCGACGGCGCGAAATCCTCCTGCGCCGCGAAAATCGCCATGGCCGTAGAGGGCGGCCTGCTGGGCTTCGATATGTCCATGGCGCAGCGCAATTTTGCGGGCGGCGACGGCATTGTGCAGGAAACAGCGGACGAAACTATTGCCGCCGTGGGCAAAATTGCCAGCCAGGGCATGGTGGAAACCGATAAAGAAATTATCGACGTCATGCTGGGACTTTAAAGATAAAAAAGACTGCCGTACCGAAAAAGTACGACAGTCCTTTTAATGTAAAAATATTTTTGTAAAATGCTTCGCAGTTTTGTGTATATATGATATAATGTTGGGCATGAGATAGTCGGCGTCGGTTTTCCTACTTCCTAAGAGTAGGGGGTGATATACTATGACAACCTTTGAAGCTTTATCTTTGATGGTAAACTTTGCGGTGTTAGTAGTTATCATTCTCTCATTTCGTAAATAAAATGAGAAAAACCGCCTAGCGGTTAAGGCGGCTTCCTTCAAATTAAATTAAACCAGAGGAAAGCCGGCCTACCCAACCGGCTATCTCTTTTTTATTATAAACGGAAAATGAAAAATAGTCAATTCATCAATGAAAAAAGACTGTCCTACTGGTTTTCGCTTTTAATCGCCGTGTACCAGCCGGGGCCGCCGCCCTGGGAATGGGTGACGAGAATGCCGTCGCCGGCTTTGGCAAAAACTGCCGCCATGGCGTCGCTGATAATTTGCTCGTCAAAAGCGCCGGTGTTGGGCGTCATTTGGCGGAAGAACTGCTCCAGCGCCCCTTTATCCTGCGGCACCTGCACGCCGGGGAAAAAGTCGGGCCAGTTGCCCAGACGGAAATTGCTGAACCACAGCTGATCCATAGTAGCGGCGGGAATGCTTTCAGCAACAGTGGATTGCCCGGCCTTGCCGCGGCGGGGCTGGTCTACAAGATAGGTGCTGTAGCGGCGGTATCAGCGGACGAAGTGGGTGCCAATCCAGGGCTCCTTTGCCGGCAGGCCGTATTTTTCTTTGCCCAAAGCGATGGCTTTCATTAAAAAAGTCATATTGCGGGCCAGTGTGCGCATAGTTTGCAGGCCTTCGCCGTCCTGCAGCGCTTCGCCGGGTTCGCGGCCGTGAACGCTGTTCCAGTATTGGCTGGAGGCCACGGGCATACCGCAGATAGTAAAATATTTATTTAATTCGTCGAAGGTGGAGGACAAACCGCCGCGGCGGGCCACGACGACGCTGGCGCCAACCTTCATAGTCTTATCAAACGGAGTACTGAAAAATAAACGGTCGAGGAAGGCGATAAGCGTAGCGTTGGCCGAAGCGTAGTAAACCGGGCTGGCGATTACCAAACCGTCGCATTCGGCAAATTTCGGCGCTGCGGCGTTAACCTCGTCGTCAAAAACGCAGCGGCCTGTTTGCGCGCATCTGCGGCAGGCAATGCAGCCGCGAACAGCCTTGTGACCGATATGCAGCACCTCTGTTTCCACGCCCTCCGCGTGAAAAATTTTTATCATTTCCTGCAAGGCGGAGTTCGTATTGCCGTGCAGATGGGGGCTGCCGTTAACCAATAAAACCTTCATATAAAAAGACCTCCTTTGTAGCGCCGCGCAGAATTGACTGTGCGCTTCCTAGTCTTATTATAAGACCTGAAGTTGACTTTAAGTCAAGCGTTTCAGAGGAGGTCTGTGAAATTTTTTATGTAATTTTACAGAGTGCGGCCGTAATAAACCATGCCCTCTTCCATAATGAAAACTTCGCTTTCGTTTTTGTCGGATGCAGCCGCATCGTATTTACATTATCTGTGTTGGTTGGTATAAAGCTATGCTTGGCGATTCGCGAGCCAAAGGCGAAGCGAGAGTCTAGCACAACTTATACCCAGCACCCGGCGATTGGCAAGCCAAAGGCGATGACAGAGCCGTGGTAGATGTGGTAAAATGTAGCTGTAAGTTTAATTAAATTATAGAAGTTAAAGCTAACTTTAAGTCAAGAGCTTTTTTGAAAAAATTTTGGGAGGCGGGAAAATGTTTTATACGATTGGCGAAATGGCGAAAATTATGCAGGTGCAGCCTTCAACTCTGCGCTATTATGATAAGGAAGGACTGCTGCCCTTCGTGGAGCGCAGCGAGGGCGGCATCCGTATGTTTAAAGAAAGCGATTACGAAGGGCTGTGCATTATCAGCTGTTTGAAAAATTCCGGTATGCCATTAAAGGATATCCGGGAATTTATGAGCATGGTGCAGCGGGGCGACGCGTCCATCGAGGAGCGTCTGCAGCTTATTAAAAAGCAGCAGGCCGCTATGGAGCAGCAAATGGAAAATTTGCAGAAGATCATGCGCATTTTGGATTACAAGGTTTGGTATTACCAAACGGCTAAGGAAGCAGGCACCACCGCCGTACCGCGGGAAATGAACGAGGACGAGGTTCCGGCCGAGCTGCGGGAGGTTCGCAAGCAGCTGCGCGATATGCACTACCGTCCGGAAGAACTGCTGGCGAAGGAACAGTAAAGCCAATATTATCTATATAAATATAGATAAATTTATAGACAAGAAAGATTCTTTAAGCTATACTGTAATAAAAAAGAGGTGAGACGCGCATGACTATTTTAACAGCCGATAAAATTATTCCCGTTTCTCGTTTTAATAAAGGGGAAGCCAGCAAAATTTTTTCTGAAGTTAAAAATTTTGGTACGAAATATGTTTTTAAAAATAATTTGCCGGAATGTGTTTTGCTTTCGCCGGAGGCGTATGAAAAGCTTGTGGATAATTTGATAGATATGGAATTATATATTGAGGCTGTGGAAAGGCAAAGCAGGCCAGACCGCAAATTATATTCTTCTAAAGAAGCAATGGCTATTTTGGGTATTGATAAAGTAAATCCTGATTGTGAGGTAGAATTTGAATGAATGATAGCTCGCAAAAATTTGACGTCTTTTATTCTGAAGATGCTATCGAGGATATGAAAAAATTAGGCCATTCGGTCATAGCACGCGTAGCCGGCGGTATAGAAAAGGCTTCGTATAATCCTTATCCAAAGGATCAGGGAGGATATGGAAAAAGATTAGGGAATAAACGCGGAATAAATCTTTCCGGCTTGCTAGAAATCAAATTTAGAGGAATGGGTATAAGAGCTGTTTATAAGCTGGTTATAAAAGAAAAATCTATGGAAATAATCGTCGTTTCAGTTAGAGAGGACGAGATTGTTTTTAAAGAAGCGTTTAAAAGAATGAAAAAATGATTGATATAACGTATATTGAATTTTGCACAGCAAAAGCTCCTTACGTCTGCGAGCGTAAGGAGCTTTTTCTTTCGATTAAGATAATTATTACATTCACTTGCCTATATTTATAGGCAAATCCGGCTAACCAATATAACCGATATAATAGCTGAAAATCAGAAGAGTTTCGGTTATAACCGATAGAATTTGCAAAAGTGGCTTGCACTTCGGTTATAACCGTGATAAGATGAAAGCAAAGGAAGTGATAGCATGATTGAACGTGAATTGTATATGCACAGAATCCGGCCGTTTATTGGCAATGATTTGATTAAGGTAATTACAGGGATTCGCCGCAGCGGTAAATCCGTAATGCTGGAGCTGATACAAAAGGAGCTGCTGGCGCAGGGCGCTGCCGCCGGTAATTTTATTACTATAAATTTTGAGGATATCAGTAATGCGAGGCTGTGTACTGCTCTGGCCTTGCATGATGAAATATTGCGGCGCGCCGAAAAAATAGAAGGCAAGGTTTATTTGTTTTTTGACGAAATCCAGGAGGTTGAGGACTGGGAAAAATGTATTAATTCCTTGCGCATGGCTTTGGACTGCGATATTTATCTTACGGGTTCCAACGCTAAATTGCTGAGCGGAGAGCTGGCGACATATTTGGCCGGACGTTATGTGGAGTTTGTTATTTACCCATTTTCCTTTGGGGAATTTTACGAGCTGTATCGGGATGCGTTTCCGGAAAGCGGCCTAAGCGCTTGCTTCAATAAATATTTATTGCTGGGCGGCATGCCCTATCTGCATCGTTTAGGCTATGAGCCGGGGGCTTGCCGTCAGTATTTGCAGGATTTGTATAATTCGGTGGAGCTGAAAGATATTATTAAACGCAATAATATCAGGGACGTGGATTTGCTGGAAAGAATTATCGCTTATATGACGGTGAACACGGGCAGCAGCTTTTCGGCCAACAGTATCGCTAAATATTTTAAAAGCGAAGGACGCAAGGTTTCGGCAGAAACAATTCTGAATTATATTAAGGCAGCTGCGGACGCCTTTTTATTTTATCAGGTGAAGCTTGAGGATTTGCCGGGGAAGAAGCTTTTAGCGGTTAATGAAAAATATTATGTGGCGGACCATGGTATTCGCGAGGCGGTGCTTGGCGGCAATTTGCCTAATATCAATTTGATTTTGGAAAATATAGTTTATCTGGAGCTTTTGCGGCGCGGCTATACTGTGCATGTGGGGCGCAACGGCGTTAAGGAAATTGATTTTGTGGCTGCCAAGCAGGGAAAGAAGCTTTATGTTCAGGTAACGTATCTGTTAGCGTCGCCGGAAACTGTGGAGAGAGAATTTGGCGCATACGACGGTATCGAGGATAATTTTCCTAAGTATGTAGTTTCTATGGACGAATTTGATTTGAGCCGCAACGGCATTATTCATTGCAATATCCGTGATTTTTTACTGCAAGAGTGGTAATAAAAATAAAAACGAAAGCCAGGAACGGAAACTTTATCTTAAAGTTTAGTTCCTGGCTTTTTGCTGTTTATGAAATTTTACGCCTTGTACCCTCTTGCTTCAGCAACCTTTGCGAAAGCGTTGGCTGCGGCGTCGATGGTTTTTTGAATATCCTCCGGGCTGTGCGCCAGCGAGAGGAAATTGGTTTCAAACTGGGACGGCGGCAGATAAATGCCCTGTTCCAGCATGGAATGGAAATAAATTTTGAAGGCCTCCAAGTCGCTGGCGGCGGCGCTGTCAAAATCCGTAACGGGCTTATCGCTGAAAAAGACGGTGAACATGCTGCCCAGACGGTGTACCTGCACGGGTACGCCGGCTTTGGCTGCGGCCCGTTCCAAACCGCCGGTTAAAATCGCGGTCATGCTCTCCAGCTTTTCGCAGACCTTGTTCTGCTCCATATAGTTCAGCGCCGCAATGCCTGCTGCCATAGCCAGCGGGTTGCCGCTCAGGGTTCCGGCCTGATACATGGGGCCTGCGGGCGAAACCTGCCGCATGATTTCGCGTTTGCCGCCGTAGGCTGCTACCGGCAGGCCGCCGCCGATAACCTTGCCTAAGCAGGTAATATCCGGGTCGATTTCGTACAGCGATTGGCTGCCGCCCTGGGCGCTGCGGAAGCCGCTCATAACCTCGTCGCAGATTAGCAGAGCGCCGTATTTTTTTGTCAGTTCGCGCACTGCCTGCAGGTAGCCGTCGTGCGGCAGCACCAGACCCATATTGCCGGGAGTAGGCTCTAAAATTACGGCTGCGATTTCTGCGCCGCGTTCGGCAAAAACTTTTTCCAGCGCGGGCAAATTGTTAAACGGCACGGTGATAGTGGTAGACGCTACGGCTTTAGGCACGCCGGGGCTGTCCGGCACGCCGAAGGTTGTAGCGCCGCTGCCGGCCTTTACCAGCAGGCTGTCGTGGTGGCCGTGGTAGCAGCCGATAAATTTTACGATGCAGTCGCGTCCCGTGTAAGCGCGGGCCAGACGCAGGGCGCTCATGGTGGCTTCGGTGCCGCTGTTGACCATGCGCACCATTTCCATGGAGGGAACCAGACGGCAGACTAATTTTGCCAGCTCGGTTTCGGCCAGCGTGGGCGCGCCGTAGGAGGTGCCTTTTTCTGCGGCTTCCTTAATGGCTGCGGTTACGCAGTCGGGAACGTGGCCCATAAGCAGCGGGCCGTAGCTTAAAACGTAATCGATATATTCGTTGCCGTCGATATCGTAAATTTTGCTGCCCTTGCCGCCGGCGATGAAGGGAGGGACGCCGCCGACGCTGCGGAAGGAGCGTACGGGGCTGTTGACGCCGCCGGGGATGTATTTACACGCTTCTTCAAAGGCTTCAAATGATTTATTATTAGTCATAGAAATTTCCTTTCTTCAAAGCAGCCGATAAAATACCATCTGCTTCGTTGCGGCTCCTAGGAGTATTTATTATACGCCGTCGTCGCCACGCCTCGCATCTGGTACTTTCTCGACTGCTTTATTTTTGGTTTATCCAAAAGGCTTTATCAGCGATTTTCACGCAGCCACTTGGCTACGTCCAGCGCATGATAGGTGATAATCATTTTAGCGCCGGCGCGTTTGAAGCCCAGCATAGTTTCCATAACGATGCGCTTTTCGTCAATCCAGCCTTTTTCTGCCGCAGCTTTGACCATTGCGTACTCGCCGCTGACATTGTAAACGCACAGCGGGCGGTTAAAGGTTTCGTGGACGCGCTGCACGATATCCAAAAAGGCCAGCGCGGGCTTCACCATGATGATATCCGCGCCTTCTTCAATGTCCAGCGCAGTTTCGCGCAGCGCTTCGTCACTGTTGGCAGGGTCCATCTGGTAGCCTTTGCGGTCGCCTGCAGAGGGAGTGGAGTCGGCTGCCGCGCGGAAGGGGCCGTAATAGGCGGAAGCAAATTTTGCGGAGTAAGCCATAATGGGAATATGCTTGAAGCCTGCCCCATCCAGCGCTTCACGGATAGCCTTTACATAACCGTCCATCATATTGGAGGGCGCAATCATATCGGCTCCGGCCTGGCAATGGGAAACGGCGACTTTCGCAAGCAGAGGCAGGGTTTCGTCGTTATTGACGGTGCAGCCGTTCTGCAGTACGCCGCAGTGGCCGTGGTCGGTGTATTCGCACAGGCAGACGTCGGTGATGATGACCAGCCCGGGATATTTGGCTTTGATAAGTTGGCAGGCCTTCTGCACGGGCTCGTTCATATCCCAGCCGCTGCTGCCGACAGCGTCCTTGTAAGAAGGCACGCCGAAAAGGATAATCGCTGGGATGCCCAGCTTAACGACTTCGTCCACGCATTCGGATACGCGGTCAACGGACCAGTGATAATTTCCGGGAAGGGATTCTATTTCGTGTTTGATATTTTCGCCGGGAACGACGAAAATAGGGTAGATTAAATCTTTAACGGATACTTCGGTTTCGCGGATCATAGCGCGCAGATTTTCGGTAGCGCGGGTGCGGCGCGGACGGTAAATAGGAAATCCTGTAATAGACATTTTGCTTTCACTCCTTAATCCTGCCGAGAGGAAGCGGACGGCGCTTGGTCAACGGCTTATTTATTGTAAAAATTTTCGATGGCCTGCATTAAGCCGTCGATGGTATATTTTTCTGCTTCGATTGCCGGGGTCAGGCCGTGCTGGCGCAGAGTTGCGGCGGTAACGGGGCCGATGGCCGCCAAAGCCGCCTTTTGCAGCAGCTCCTTATTCTCGCCCAAAACCTTCAGCAGATTGGTAACGGTGGAGGAGCTGGTGAAGGTTACGACGCTGGCGCTGCCGTTCCGCAGGGCTGCCAGCAGCTCGTCCCTGTTTTCGCAGTCAGCTGCGGTTTCATAAGCGGTGACTACGTCAACCTGAGCGCCGATTTTGCGCAGGGATTCGGGCAGCACCTCGCGGGCCACTTTGGCGCGGGCAATTAAAATTTTATCTCCTTGGGCGATTTGTCCGGCCAAAGCTTCGGCCAGTTCCTCCGCTTTGTAGGCGGAGGGAATAAGGTCGGCGGTGAGGCCGCGGTCTGCCAAGGCTTGGTGGCGCTGCCGATAGCCGCCAGCTTGACGTTGGCCAGGGCGCGGGCGTCTTTGCCTGCTTTCAGCAAACGCTGGAAGAAATAATCCACGCCGTTGGCGCTGGTGAATACAAGCCATTTATAAGCGTGCAGCTCGCTGATAGCTTTATCCAGGGGAGCGTAATCTGCGGCCGCTACGATTTTAATTGCCGGAACTTCGATAACCTTTGCACCCTGGGCTTCCAGCTTTTTGGTCAGCTCGCTGGCCTGAGCGCGGGCGCGGGTGACGATAACGGTTTTGCCGAACAGCGGCTTGTTGTCGAACCATTGCAGCTGCTGGCGTAGCTTAACCACCTCGCCGACGATGAAGATGGCGGGGGGCTTGAAGTTATTGGCCTTGACGTCGGCGGCGGCGCTGCCCAGGGTAGTAACCAGAGTGCGCTGTTCCGGATGAGTGCCCCAGCGGATAACGGCGGCGGGGCAGTCGGCACTGCGGCCGTTGGCGATCAGCTGCTTGCTGATTTTTTCAATATTTTCTACGCCCATGAGGAAGACCAGAGTGTCCACGGCAGTGGCCAGACCCTGCCAGTTAATGGTGGATTCGCCCTTGGTGGGGTCCTCGTGGCCGGTGATTACGGCAAAGGAGGTCGCTACATGGCGGTGGGTAACGGGAATGCCGGCGTATTCGGCAACGGCAATGGCGCTGGTGACGCCGGGAACAAATTCAAAGGGTTGCCCTGCTTCCAACAGCTCGATGGCTTCTTCGCCGCCGCGTCCGAAAACGAAGGGGTCGCCGCCCTTTAAGCGGGCAACGGTTTTGCCCTCCTGGGCCAATTTTACCAGCAGCTTGTTGATATCGGGCTGACGCATGGTGTGGTTGGCGCTGGCCTTGCCCACGTAAACCATTTCTGCGTCCTTACGGGCGAAGGCCAGAATGCGGGTGTCGGCCAAACGGTCGTAAACTACGGCGTCGGCAGTTTCCAGACATTCCTTGGCTTTTAAGCCCAATAAGCCCGGGTCGCCGGGGCCTGCGCCTATCAAATAAACTTTACCTTGTTTAGTCATTATGTCACGCTCCTTAAAGTATTGCGGCCAGAATTTCCTGACCGCCGTTAGCCAGCATTTTTCTGCCTAATTCCTGTCCCAGGCTGACGGCGTTGTCGGCGCTGCCTGTAATTGTATCGCGTAAAACGGTGCTGCCGTCCAAAGCGGCGATGATAGCTTCCACGCGGATTTTGTCGCCCTCCACGTCAGCGTGCACGCCGATGGGAACCTGACAGCCGCCTTCGACCAAGCCCAGAAAGGCGCGTTCGGCGCTGGTGGCCTGACGTGTAGGCAGGTCGTCTAAAAAGTCCAGCATGGCGCGGGTTTCTGTGTCGTTAGCGCGGCATTCTATAGCCAGTGCGCCCTGACCTACGGCGGGCAGGCAAACGCCGGAAGGAATCAAGCCTTTAATGCGGTCGGCGTGGCCCAAACGCTCCAAGCCTGCGGCTGCCAGAATAATGGCGTCGTACAGCCCCTCGTCCAGCTTGCGCAGGCGGGTATCCACATTGCCGCGCAAATCCCGGATATTTAAATCTGGGCGAGCGGCTAACAGCTGGGCCCTGCGGCGCAGGCTGGATGTGCCGACTACCGCGCCCAGGGGCAGCTCCGCAAAGCTGGCGTATTTATTGCTGACGAAGGCGTCGCCTACGTTGGCGCGGGTGGTGATGGCCGTCAGGCACAAGCCTTCGGGCAGCACCGTGGGCATATCCTTCAAACTGTGAACCGCTAAATCGATTTCGCCGCTCAGCAGCTCTTCTTCGATTTCTTTAGTAAAAAGACCTTTGCCGCCGATTTGGGCCAGGGGCACGTCTAAAATTTTATCACCTTTGGTAACTATCTTTTTTAATCCTATTTCGCATTCGGGATATTGCCTGCGCAGGCAGGCTGCAATGTGGTTGCTCTGCCACAGAGCCAGCAGGCTTTGCCTAGTCCCAATCTTCAATTTTGCTTTCATCGCCAAACTCCTCTCCGCTTTCGTTCAGTAAGAATAAATCGCACATCATTTTTTTGTAGCGCTCTTCCTCCGGCGTACCGGCTACGGCGTTCATGGCCTTCATGGGCTCGCGCAGAAATTTATGCCCCAGCCGCTGGGTCATTAAATCGATAATGCGGCGCTGCTCGTCCGTCAGCTCCGGCAGCTTGATAAAGGCTTTTTTGAGCACCTTCTGGCGCAGAAAATTCATTTTATCGTGCAGCTGCACCATAACGGGCCGCATGGTGTAATAGCGCAGGCGTTCCTTGAGCGCCGCAATTTCCTCGGCAATAATTTGCTCGGCCACCTGGGCTTCGTGGCTGCGGAAGCTTTTATTCACGTCCACCACGTCCTCTAGGTCGTCGATATTATAAACGGTTACTCCCTTCATGCCGTTTAAGGCCGGGTCCACGTCGCGGGGCACGGCAATATCAATGAGAATCAGCGGCCGTCCCTGACGTTGGGGCAGCAGCGGCCCTAAATTTTCGGCGGTCAGCACATAATGGGGCGCGCCAGTAGAGGTGATGATGATATCGGCCTGCGCCGCCTGCTTAAACATTTCCTGATAGGGGATGGCCGTGCCGCTGAATTTTTCGGCCAGCTCCTGAGCGTGATCCAAATTGCGGTTGCTGACGAAAATCGTCTTTGCGCCCTTGTCGATGAGGTGACGCGCCGTCAGCTCGCTCATATGGCCAGCGCCGACTACGAGAATATTGGCGTGCGTCAAATCGCCTAAAATATTGATGGCCAGGTCAACGGCGGCGCTGGATACGGATACGCTGCTGTAGGCGATTTTCGTTTCCGTGCGCACCCGCTTGCCTACGGCGATGGCCCGGTTCATCAGCGTATTTAAAATGGTATCGGTCATGCCGTTGGTGCGGGCGATTTGATAAGCATTTTTAATCTGGCTTAAAATCTGCCCTTCGCCAATAATCAGCGAATCCAGACTGGAGGCAACACGGAAAAGATGCTGTACGCAGAGCGTTCCCGTCAGATGATAAAAATATTCGTTCTTGTAATGTTCACCTGCCAAATGCTTGAGCAGATGCTTTAAAAAGGGAATGGCCTCGTGCGGATTTTCGATAACCATGTACAGCTCCGTGCGGTTGCAGGTAGAAAGCAGCATGGCTTCGGGGATATTATCGTAATTGCGCATACGCCGAAGTATGCTGGCTACCCGGTCGCTAGTGAAATTAAAGCGTTCACGGATCTCAACGGGGGCCGTTTTGTGATTGAGTCCTAAAACCGTTAATTGCATTTAATATTCTCTCCTTTGCTTGAGCAGCTTGGCCTGCCGTCACTAAATTTAAAAGCTCGTCGCTTAGCGTCTGCCGCCAAAAGGCTGTGCGCTGGGCCGGGGCAGAGGGGATTTGCCGCACCAAAGCGCGCTGCCGTAATAAAAAATCGTTGAAGTCGGCCAGCTCCGGCGTAACGGTTTGCTGCAAGCGCCGTTTGAGCAGCCGCGTAAAGGCCGGCATACCGCCGGTGGCCAGGGCTACGGTAATGGTACCTTCGCTGAAGGACGAGGGGACGATGAAATTACTCAGCTCCGGCTCGGTAATATTATTGCACAGGCAGGGCGCATCGGCTGTGACCTGTCTGTTGACTGCGGCGCTGTCCGTAGCGGCGACGACGATGAAAGCACCGTTAAGGTATTGCGGGTCGTAAGACGCCTGAATCAACCGGCAATTATATTTTTGCGCCTGCTGCCGGAGCTCGCCGCAAAAATCCAAAGCTATCACGGTAACGCTGGCCGCAGCCTCGCACAGCGTGGTCAGCTTGCGCGCCGCCACTGCGCCGCCGCCGACGATGACGCAGTACTTTCCTTGTAAGCGCAGCATCGCCGGATAGTAAAAATCGTTCTTAATAAGCATTGCTTGATTCACCTGTTGGAAAACGATAATATATTTCATTAAACAGTCTTCTTAACTTTATATATGATACCATAAATCATAGATTTTATAAAGTATAGAAGCGCGAATTTGTCCGGGAAGAATGAAAAACAAAAAGCTCCGCCCATACTGCTTGAGCAATACGGACGGAGCTTTGCAATGATGCGTTAGAATGGTTGAGCTTATTGGTGCAGCTCCATGTCGCGGCTGGCGATGATATTTACGCCTAAGCCTAAAATATTTTCTACGACTACGTCACCGGTTTTTACGGGAGCCTGCAGCTTAACGCCGCGCAGATAGCGGGCGCAGTCCAAAATGCGCTCCTTGGGCAGCACGTTGGCGCTGACTACGGGCAGCAGCGGCAGTACGCCGCCGTCGATAGCCACGGTGGAGGTCAGCATGCGCTTGGGCGCGGTAACTTCGTCGTTAGCGTATTTAGGGCCGCGGGGGCAGGTGTTGCCGGTAACGTTGGTAACGGCTCCGTTTTCAATAGTTACGGTTAATTCACAGCCCATAGGGCACATAATGCAGTTCATAACGCGAGTTTCAACAGCCATTTTATACCCTCCTTACAGTACCAGGCCGACGGTAACTTCGTCGCCGATCTGGTTGAATTTGGCGGCAGGAATTTCTACCGCGATCATTTCGCTGGGCTTAGCCACGGGCAGGGGCTTGGTCAGCAGCGTATTGTCGCCGCTCTTGATGACCAGCTTGACCTTGCGGTGAGGAGCCGCTACGCGCATAAACAGCTTGATTTTTTCGTCGGCCGGAATGGCGGCGGGCAGGGTGAGCTGCTGCGGTACGCAGGTGCGCACGCCGTCGACAGCTTTTACGGTAACGGTGCGGTTGTCGGCGGCCAGTTTGCCCTGCGCTTTGAGAGCGGCATACTTGCCGGCGATTTCCGCTTCCTCGGATACGAAGTCAACCAGGTCGTGTACGTGTACTACATTGCCTGCGGCGAAGAAACCGTCCAGGCTGGTTTCGCGGTGCTGGTCGACAACGGGGCCGTTGGTCAGCGGGTTCATGGCTAAATCGAGGCCGCGGGACAATTCGTTTTCGGGAATCAGACCTACGGACAGCAGCACGGTATCGCATTCGATATCAAATTCCGTACCCGGAATCGGCGTCATGCGTTCGTCAACCTTGGCCACGGTAATGCCGGTTACGCGCTCTTCGCCGTGAATAGCCACGATGGTGTGGGACAGATACAGAGGAATATTGTAATCGTTCAGGCATTGTACGATATTGCGGGTTAAGCCGTTGGAGAAGGGGCAGATTTCCAGGCAGGCCTGCACCTTGCAGCCCTCCAGGCTCATGCGGCGGGCCATGATGAGGCCGATGTCGCCGCTGCCCAGAATAACGATTTTATGGCCGGGCAGATAGCCTTCCATATTTACCATGCGCTGTGCTGCGCCGGCGGTGAATACGCCTGCGGGACGCTCGCCGGGAATGCGGATAGCGCCGCGGGTACGCTCGCGGCAGCCCATGGTCAGGATTACGGTTTTGCCTTCTAATTTAAGCAAGCCCTTTTCCGGGTTGACGGCAATAACGGTTTTATTGCTTTGGACGTCTAAAACCATGGTGTCAACCAAAGTTTCGATTTCGGGTTTGTCTTTAATCAGCTCGATGCAGCGGTGCGCATAGCCGGGGCCGGTCAGCTCCTCTTTGAAGTGATGCAGGCCGAAGCCGTTGTGGATGCATTGCTGCAGAATGCCGCCCAATTCGCGGTCGCGCTCGATAACGATGATTTTCTTGGCGCCGTTCTGCCAGGCGCTGTAAGCAGCAGAAAGACCGGCAGGGCCGCCGCCGACAATAATTACATCATATAACTGGTTCATAATTATTCCTCCCCGCCGTCTACCGGATATTTTTCATAGAACATATTGGAATCTGCGCGCTCCTTGAGTACCTCCGGAATGGGGATATTCAGCTCGCGGGCCAAAATCTGGGTAACGCGCGGGCCGCAGAAGCCGCCCTGGCAGCGACCCATACCTGCGCGGGTGCGGCGTTTTACGCCGTCCACAGTGCGGGCGCCTACGGGGGAGTTGATAGCTTCCACAATTTCGCCTTCGGTTACGGTTTCGCAGCGGCAGATTACGCGGCCATACAGCTTATTCTCTGCAATTTTAGCTGCCTGCTCGGAGGCGGTCATGCGAGTGAAAGCTTTTTTCTTAGGCAGCGCAGCCTTGAAGTCGGCTTTTTTGGCAGCGCCGGATACGCGGGCGATTTCGTTGGCGATAAGCTCGCCTACGGCTGGAGCCGCGGTCAGGCCGGGGGACTGCATACCTGCGGCGTTAAATAAACCGGGAACGGCGTCGCAGGGGCCGATGATGAAGTCGCCGGTGCTGGAAACTGCGCGCAGGCCGGCAAATTCTGTAATGGCGGCGCCCATGGGCAGATTGGGGATGAGCTTGCGGGCGGAAGCAATGATTTCATTCATGCCGCCGGTAGTAACCGCATGATCATCTTTGGATTCCTGCTCGTTGGCGTTGGGGCCGATAAAGGTGTTGCCGTGGGTAGTGGTGCAAACCAGAATACCCTTGGATTTTTTCGTCGGCGTGGGGAATACGACGCCGTAAACCAGGCTGCTGCACGCAGTCTTATCAAACAAAATATATTCGCCCTTACGCGGGGTGATGGTAAAGCTGTCGTCGCCCGCTAATTTAGCGATTTCATCCGCATAAATACCGGCAGCGTTGACTACGTATTTAGCTGCGATAACGCCTTTGGAGGTTTGAACGCCGGTAATGCGGCCTTCTTCTTTAATAAAGCCCAATACCTTGCAGTCGCGGATTACTTCCGCGCCGTTTTGCACAGCGCATTGAGCGAAAGCGATGGCTGCGCCGAAAGGCCAGCATACGCCGGCGCTGGGAGCCCACAATGCGCCTTTTACGGTTGTCAGGTTAGGCTCCTGCTCTAAAACTTCTTCATGAGTCAGGATTTGCAGGCCCTCTACGCCGTTGGCGCGGCCGCGCTGCATAAGCTCCTGCAAAGTCTGCATTTCTTCGTCGGTAGTTGCAGCGACTAAAGAACCGGTCCATTTAATATCCAGATCCAGGTCTTTTTCCAATTCGTGATACAGCCTGTTGCCGCGGACATTGGTAATAGCCTTCAGGCTTCCCGTAGGGGCGTCGAAGCCTGCGTGCAGGATAGCGCTGTTGGCTTTAGTGGTTCCTAAAGCGACGTCCGGCTCTTTTTCAACCAGTACGCATTTCAGGTCGTACTTGGAAAGCTCGCGCAAAACAGCAGTACCCACAATGCCGCCACCAATAACGACTACATCAGCGGATTTTACAAATTCCATTCTGTCACTTCCTTGCTGAATTTTCTTGAAAATTACAAGTAAATTTTATCACATTTTGCCAAAAAAAAGAACTGCCGCAGAGCAGTTCTTCGCAGATTTTTTCACAATTTTATCAAATTTTGTCCGCGCGGGACGTAGACGTTACCGCTTGAGCAGAAAATAACGCAAGGGCAGATACTTTTCCGGCTCTTCAATCAAAATATCGGTGCGGCTTTAGCGCCTTAGTAGTTTAATCCTCTTCTGAAAAATACAATAAAACCATTAGTATAACTTCGTTGCCTAACTTCTAAGAGATATGTTATCATATTCTTAGAAAAGGATGTAAGCATATAATCAGTAAAAATAACCTGCGGAAAACAAATAGCGGCAAGGAGGTATGCGCAATGCGTAAATTATGGCTTGTTTTTTTGCTTTTTGTATTATGCCTCAGCTGTACGGCTTGGGCCAAGGAAAAGCAGGCGGACGCCAAGGACGAAGGCGTGCGCCCGGCAGTCGTTATAACGGTAGAAGAAATGGAGCGCCGCTGGCCGGAGCAGGACGCGGACGCAGATTTGCTTTACGTTAAAGTCAAGGACGACCAGGTGGAGGTTTACGAAGGGCTGGCTAAGAACCGCTCCTTACGCAAGCAGCTTATTTTGCAGCTGCCTAACGCTGAGATGCTGCGCCTGTACACTTTGAACAAAGCGACTTACGAGCAGATGAGCAAGATGCTGCTTGATTACGAAAACGACAATACAAATTTTAACGGCTATAAAATTATTACGGATAAGGATTTAACGCGTAAGCTGGACAACGGCGCGCAGGTTTACCGCTTCTGGTTCATGAAGATTGAGCGGGAGAAGGCGAGCCGCCGCGGTTGGAACGTGCCTATCGGCATCGGTATCGGCATAGGCGGGCATAGGCATCACGGGCCGTGGATTGGCGTGGGCTGGTAACGGCGAGAAAAAATTGAGGCTTCCCGGGCGCTTAATAAAGCGGGGAAGCCTTTTATATTGGCAAATTTTTAATCTACGTCCTTGGTATGGGAACGCATACTCTTTCGCGCAGCCCAGGACCAGAAGCAGACTACGCATAGCCAGCCAACGCCAGTAGCGTAGGCTACGCTGATTAAGCCGTATTCGCCGATAAACAGATAGGCAAGGAGTGCGCGCAGGGCGATGTGCCCGGTCGCGCCGATTGTGGGAAGCGCTAACCGGCCGCAGCCCTCAAAATATCCGGCTAAGGCGTTGCCCGTAAAACATAAAAAGTAAAAGAGCGCTACGGTTTGCATATATTCCACGCCCTGCAGCCAGCCTTCACCAACGCCTGTTCCCAGCATAAAAGCGATGCCCGCAGGCGCGCCGGCGTAAAGCAATAGAGATGACGCTGCCCCGAACAGCACGAGCAGCTTAAGCCCGGTAAAAAATCCTCGCCTAACGCGGTCGAGGCGCAGTGCGCCGATATTTTGCGCGATAAAAATATTCAACGCTGCCGTACCGCTGTCGCCGAAAGAATTGACGAAGCCTTCTAATCTCCCGGCGGCGGTGTACGCCGCTACCATGCCGACGCCGCAGCTGTTGACCGCGCCCTGCACCAGCAGCTTGCCGATGTAAAGATTTGAATTGTGCATGGCAGTCGCCAAAGCGTAGCCGCAGGTGCGGCGCAAAAGTTTGCAATCTATTTTGCAATCGTCCTTGCCAAATAAAAGCTGGGGCAGGCGCCGTCGTAAATAAATGTAACAGCAAAGCGCGGCAAAGAGCTGCGCCAGCACGGTCGCCCACGCAGCGCCGCCGATGCCCCATTGCAGCGCGGCGACGAAAAGCAAATCCAATAACAAATTGAGCAGCATAGCCACAGCCAGAAAAAACAGAGCCATGAACGTATCGCCGACGGCGCGCAGCAGCACGCTGCAATAATTATATAAAAAAGTCGTCAACAGCCCGGCGAAAATAATTTGCAAATAAATTTTTAAAGACGGGATAATTTCAGGCGGCGTAGAAATCAAGCGCAGAACGTCGTCCGTAGCGTACCAACCGGCGGCGCTTATCAAAATGGTAAACGCCGTTCCGACGGCAAAAGCCAGAAAAGCTTCGTTACGGAAGGATAGGCAATCCTTTTTCCCGTAAAATTGCGCCCAAATGATGCCGACCCCCGTACAGCCGCCGCCGATTACAAAAATAAATAGGTTCATGACGGAGGAGGCGACGCCGATGGCGGCGAAGGCTTCAGTTCCGATAAAACGTCCGGCTACCAAAGCATCGATAGTATTATAAAGCTGTTGCAAAATATTGCCGATGATTAAGGGAACCGCCAACGTCAACAGCTGGCGCGGTATATTCCCGTGGGCGAGTTCTTTAGGCATGGCTTTTGCTCCCTTCTTGCTTTAAAGATAATATACTATCGCATCTAATATTTGTAAAATGCCTATTAAGAAGTTATAATATACGTATCTTGCATATTAAGAGGATAGCGTATGACAGAACAGGAAATAGCCGCGTTTTTAAGCGTGGTGCAGCATGGGACGATATCGGAAGCGGCGCAGGCTTTATTCGTCAGCCAGCCGGCGCTGAGCAGAAGGTTGGCGTCGTTGGAGGAAGAATTGGGCTGCACGCTGCTGGTCAGGCGTAAGGGGCAGCGCTATATCGAGCTTACGGACGCGGGCAAAGCTTTCGTGTCGCTGGCGCAGCGCTGGCAGGAGCTGCTGGCCGAAAGCGGGTTTCTGCGAAATTTCATCAGGACGCCAAGCCTACGTTTGGCTTCGGTGGGCAGCGTCTGCAATATTTTATTACCGCCGGTGGCGGAACTCTTTTTACAAAAATATCCTGAATGCCGCCTGAATATTTTTCAGCATCATTCTACGGAATGCTACGAGCATATGGAAAGCGGAAATTTGGATTTGGCTTTGATTTCGGACGACGTGTTTTCGCCGACGGTGGAAACCGTGCCCGCCATGCGCTCAGAATTTTATCTGCTCAGCCGTGTGCCGGGTGGTGACGATCCCGTCGCTCCGAACGAGCTTGACCCGCTTCGGGAAATACGCTTGCCTTGGACGCCGGAATTTGATTTGTGGCACGATTATTGGTTTGGAAGTACGGCGAAAGCGAAGATAGTGCTCGACCAGATGCCGCTTTTGGAATATTTTTTGCGCCACACGGATTGCTGGGCGGTTGCGCCCGTCTATATTGCGGATTTATTCGCGCGGCGGCAGGGAATTTTTAAACGGCGGTTGCAGAACCCGCCGCCGGATGAAATAATTTATTATTTGTTACCCAAGGACGCGCGCCGCACAAATAATTATAGCCGCGGCTTCTTGCAGCTGTTGCGCGCGGAGCTGGCTGCCAACCATCAAGAAATTACTACGCTGCTTTAAAAACAAAAACCAGCCCGGGCTTACGCGGCCGCGGGCTGGTTTAATTTTTCGCAGGGAAATCAGAGATGAATTTTAAATTTTATTTTGTATGTTCCGTGTTCACAGCCTGCTGGTTGGGCGCGGCGGTGGCGTACTTGCTGAGAGCGACCTTGGTGATACGGAAGTCGCCCACCGTTCCCGGTCCGTCAAGGCAGCCGTTGGGACAGGCCATGCCTTCTAGGTAACTGCAGTCGAGCTTGCCCGCTTCGGCGTCTTTGACAGCTTGTAGGCAATTATCCAAACCGCTGGCGTAATGCGCTTGGCGTACCTGCCCGCCCATAGCGGCAACGGTGTCCTGTACTGCGGCGGTAACGCCCGCCGTTAAGGGGAAGCCTAAACCCAGCTTAGACGCTTCGCGTTCGTACTGACCAACCGGTTGGTCGGCAAATTCAATATCCTTGCCCTCCAGCATGCACATGGCTTCTTCAAAGGTCAGCACATAATCGATAATATCGTTATGCTCGCGGGCTTCGTTCTTTTTAGCTATGCAGGGGCCGATAAAAACGGTAACTGCTTGGGGTCGCTGCGCTTTAACGTAGCGGCCGACGGAAATCATTGGCGAATCCGTTTCGCTGATTTTAGCCGCGGCCTGGGGCGCTTGCGTTTTAATAAGTTTAACGAAGGCCGGGCAGCAGGAGCTGGTCATATAATTTTGTTCGGATGGTACTTTTTCGATATATTCTTTGGCTTCCTTAACGCTGGTGATGTCTGCGCCCAGTCCGACCTCTACCACGTCGGCGAAGCCTGCTGCTTTCAGCGCGCTGTAGACCTGACCCATGGTGACCTTTAAGCCGAACTGGCCTACGATGGAGGGAGCTACCAGCGCTATAACCTCCCGGCCGCTTTTGATGCTGGCGATAACGCGCACGATATTACTGCGTTCGTCAATAGCGCCGAAGGGACAGGCGTTGCGGCAAGCGCCGCAGCTGACGCAAATTTCGTGGTCGATGACTGCCTTACGGTCTTCGCCGATGCTGACGGCTCCCAAGGCGCAGGCGCGGACGCAGGGGCGGTGAATTTCGATGATGGCGCCGTAGGGGCAGACCTGCTTGCAGCGGCCGCATTCCACGCATTTGGTTTTATCGATGAAGGCGCGGTTTTGCACCAGGCTGATGGCTTTGCGCGGGCAGTTGTTCATACATTTATGGGCGATGCAGTGGCGGCAGATATCCGTTACATGATAAGCTTCGATGGGGCATTGGTCACAGGCTGCCGGAAGCACGTCGATAAGCGGCAAATCTTTGCGCTCCGGCTCGTTCAGCGTCAGCTTGGACGCTTCAATGATATTGGTTTTGCATTCCTGTCCCAGGGCCATGTCGATACGGTTTTTTAAAACGGCCCGTTCTTTATAGACGCAGCAGCGGTAGCGCGGCGTGTCCTCGCGCACCTCCTGCAAAATATCGTAAACATGGTCGACGAGTTCATCGTTCCAGGTATAGCGGGATAAATGCTCCAGCACCATACGTCGCAGTTGGGCAACGGCGGTCAGCTCCATATTTGTATCCTCCTTGGCAAGCTTGGCATATATTATTTAAATTCTGCGCGTTGGGACAAATTCCTGCCCAGCTTTGAAGAAAAACATTGCGCCGGCGGCGCAGAAAAAATTTTAAAAAATTTTGCTTTACCCCCTTTACAAAATCGCCGGCTGGTTTTATAATAAGCCCATAAAGCAACAATGGTGTTGTTGGACGTCAATCCAAACTCCAATGTTGCTTTTTTGTTTTATATTACGCAAGAAAAAATTTTTCTTGCCAGGCAGTGCAACGAAGCACCGGGGCGGCGATAAGCGGCCTGCGGTGCTTTCTCATTTTTGCAGAGGCAGATAGAAAAAATCTGCAAAAGGATGCTTGCTGATATTATTTTATTGAGAGGGGCTTACGTGAGTAAACCCAAAAGCGCTTCTGGTTTTTAAACGAGAGAGATTAGGGAGGTTTTACGTATGAACGATGTACCGAAATTATTTGGCAGCTTAGTATTTAACGAAACCGTTATGAAAGACCGTCTGCCGACCGTAACTTACAAGGCTTATAAAGCTGCGGTTTTAGAAGGCAAACCGTTAAATTTGGAAATTGCTAATATTATCGCTAACGCAATGAAGGATTGGGCCCTGGAACATGGCTGCACCCACTTTACCCATTGGTTCCAGCCCATGACCGGCATCACCGCCGAAAAGCACGAAAGCTTTATTTCTCCGACCGCTGAAGGCCGCGTAATTATGGATTTTTCCGGCAAGGAATTAATTCAGGGAGAACCCGACGCTTCCAGCTTCCCGTCCGGCGGCCTGCGCGCTACCTTTGAAGCCCGCGGCTACACCGCTTGGGACCCCACCTCTTACGCTTTCGTAAAAGATAACTGTTTGTGCATCCCGACGGCGTTTTGCTCCTACACCGGCGAGGTGCTGGATAAAAAGACGCCGCTCCTGCGCTCCATGAACGCCGTAAGCAAAGCGTCCTGCAAAATTTTGAAACTGTTCGGCATCAGCACCGTACGCGTCAACAGCACCGTGGGCCCCGAACAGGAATATTTCCTGGTAGATAAAAAAATGTGGGAAAAACGCAAGGATTTGGTTTATTGCGGCCGCACCTTGTTCGGCGCTAAATCTCCTCGCGGTCAGGAACTGGAAGACCATTACTTCGGCATCATTAAACAAAGAGTATTGGCCTTTATGAAGGATTTGGACGATGAATTGTGGAAACTTGGCGTGCTTGCCAAAACCGAGCATAACGAAGTAGCTCCGGCTCAGCACGAATTAGCGCCCATCTTCTCCTCCACGAACGTGGCTTCCGACCACAACCAGCTGATGATGGAATTTATGAAGCGCGTAGCGCTGCGTCACGGTTTGGTTTGCCTGCTGCATGAAAAACCCTTTGAAGGCGTGAATGGCAGCGGCAAGCACAACAACTGGTCCCTGAGTACGGAAGAAGGTATGAATCTTCTGGACCCCGGCAAGGAGCCTTATAAGAACCTGCGCTTCCTGACTTTCCTGGCAGCAATTTTAAAAGCGGTTGACGAATATCAGGACCTGCTGCGCGTATCCGTAGCCAGCGCCGGCAACGACCATCGCTTGGGCGCTAACGAAGCGCCTCCGGCCATCGTTTCCGTTTTCCTGGGCACCGAGCTGACCGCCGTGCTGGAAGCTATCGCCGCCGATAAGGTTTATACCGGCAATCCCGAAGCTTTCATGAAAATCAGCGACGACACTATTCCCGCGTTGGTAAAGGACAATACCGATAGAAACCGTACTTCTCCGTTCGCCTTCACCGGCAATAAATTTGAATTCCGTATGTTGGGCAGCATGTTCTCCATCTCCGGCCCCAACATCGTTTTGAACACCATCGTCGCCGAAGAGCTGGACGGTTTTGCCGACAGATTGGCGAACGCTTCCGATTTGGAAGCCGCAGTTTACGATTTGGTAAAAGAAACTTATCTTGCGCATAAACGCATCGTCTTCAACGGCAACGGTTATACCGACGAATGGGTGGAGGAAGCCGCCAAACGCGGTCTGCTGAATCTCAAATCCACGCCGGAAGCTATTCCGTACATGGGCGCTCCGAAAAATGTAGCGCTGTTCACGAAGCATAATATTTTCACCGAAGCGGAAGTTAAATCCCGTGTGGAAATCCTGCTGGAAAACTACAGCACGACAATTTCCATTGAAGCGGCTACCGCGCTGGATATGTTCCACAAGGATATCCTTCCGGCAGTCAGCGCTTATACCGGCGATTTGACTAAAGCCGTGCTGGATAAAAAAGCCGCAGGCATCAGCGCAGGCTTTGAGGCTGAGCTGGCGGATAAGCTGAGCAAGCTGAGCGCGGAAATGTACGCTGCTTCCGTGAAATTGGAAAAAGATATGCACGAGGCCGCAGCTATCGAATGCAGCAAGAAGCAGGCTTGCTTCTACCACGATGTAGTATTGGAGGATATGGGCGCGCTGCGCAGCGCAGTAGACGCGGCCGAAGCTTTGACCGGCGGCAAATATTTGGATTATCCGACCTACGGCGAGCTGCTCTTCGGCGTCAACGAGTAAGACGCTCGCGGCGGATGCGTAAGCCAACCGTACAGCTTTGATACACAACGAGGTGTATCCCGCAAGGGGTACGCCTCTTTCTTTATCTCTAGACCATAAACACTAAAGAGTGCCTAGAAAATAACATGCCGCAGGCATGACATATAAAAATATCCATATTTGTATTTTGTTTGAGGGGTGACTAATAATGGATAAATTTGCAGCAACCGACACCATATGGGTACTCATTGGTGCTTTCCTGGTATTTTCCATGCAGCCGGGCTTCGCTATGGTAGAAACCGGCTTTACCAGAGCTAAGAACGCAGCGAACATCGTTATGAAAAACGTCATGGACATGTGCTTGGGTTCTATCGTTTTCTGGATTATCGGCTTTGGACTGATGTTCGGTACGGATATCGGCGGATTCATTGGCACGCCGGACTTTTTCGTACAGGGTGATTACGGCGCCAGCTATCCGTCCACCGTATATTTTATTTTCCAAACCATGTTCTGCGCGACGGCGGCGACCATCGTTTCCGGCGCTATGGCCGAGCGTACTAATTTCCTCGTTTATTGCATTTACAGCGTTGTTATCAGCGCTTTCATTTATCCCATCAGCGGCCATTGGATTTGGGGCGGCGGCTGGCTGGCGCAAATGGGCTTCCATGATTTCGCCGGTTCCACGGCGGTACACATGGTCGGAGGCGTTGCTTCCTTAATCGGCGCGCGCATGATCGGCGCTCGTATCGGCAAATATAATGAGGACGGCAGCGTCAACGCTATTCCCGGTCACAGCATTCCGCTGGGGGCTTTGGGCGTGTTCCTGCTGTGGTTCGGCTGGTTCGGATTTAACGGCGCTTCAACCGTCTGCGCTACGGGCGACGACGTGCTGACTTCCATCGGTTCGATTTTCATTACCACTAATATGGCTGCCGCAGCAGGCGCGACCGCTACCATGATTTACACCTGGGCTCGTTACGGCAAGCCTGATGTTTCCATGACGCTGAACGGCGTTCTGGCCGGTTTGGTTGCTATCACCGCCGGCTGCGATATGGTAAGCCCTGCCGGAGCTTTGATTATCGGTTTGCTTGCCGGCGTTCTGGTAGTTGTTTCCGTTGAATTTTTTGACCAGACCTTGAAAATTGACGACCCTGTCGGCGCAATTTCCGTTCATGGCGTTTGCGGCGCCTTTGGCACTATCGCAACCGGTTTCTTCGCATTGGACGGCGGCCTACTGTATGGCGGTGGCACGGATTTCCTGTTAATTCAAATTCTTGGCGTTGCAGTGGTAGCCGCGTATGTGGGCGTGGCTATGACAATCATCTTTAAAGTTTTGGATAAAATCTTCGGCCTGCGTGTCAGCGAAGAAGAAGAAATCAAAGGCCTGGATATGGAAGAGCATGGTTTACTCAGCAGTTATGCAGACTTCATGCCTACCGCTCCTGTTGAGGTCCCCGTCGCCGTTTATACCGCTCCCGCAGCAGTAAAGACTTCTGCTGTTAAGCCTGAAGGCGCGGCTAAGCTGAGCAAGGTGGTCATCATTACTTCGCAGAACCGCTTTGAGGCTTTGAAGACAGCTCTGGATAAGCTGGGCATCACCGGCATGACTGTAACTAAGGTTTTGGGGTACGGTATTCAAAAGGGTCAGACGGAAATGTACCGCGGCGCGGAAATTGCCGCTCATCTGCTGCCCAAGGTTAAGGTAGAAATGATTGTTTCCGCTATTCCTGTGGCAGATGTAGTCAATACCGCTAAAACAGTGCTGTACACCGGTAAATACGGCGACGGCAAGATCTTCGTTTACGATGTGGAAGACGTTGTGAAGATCCGCACCGGCGAAACCGGCTTCGACGCCTTGCAGGATAAACCTATTGAAGGTTAAATATTGCTTCTCCCTAATTACTCCCTAATATAGCAGAAGAGACTGAAAGCCCTTGCGTCATGCGGGGTTTTCGGTCTCTTTTGCGTTGGCTGGCTACGGTTTGGTTTCAGCAGCTGCAACCAAGTTTATAAACTAGCTTCCTATTGGAGTTTATTATGCGATGAAGTATAATATAAATGCAAAATATTTTTTTAAAGCAGAATTACAATTAATAGGGAAAGGAGATTTTTGAAATGCAAAATATCGCTTTATATAAAGCTATGCTGGAATATTTCAGCGGCGATCCGCGCCGCTGCCAGCATTTAATTAAGGTAGCCAGCTTGGCGCGGGAAATAGCGCTGCTGGAAAATTTAGACGCGCAGACCGTTGAGCTGGTGGAGGCTGCGGGCCTCATTCACGACTGTGGCATTAAAATTGGCGAAGCTAAGTACGGCGCAGGCAAATGCACCGGTAAAATTCAGGAGCAGGAGGGCCCTGCTGTGGCGCAAAAGATTTTAGCGGAGCTAGGCTATGACGCCGCGGTAGTAGAACAAATTTGTTATCTTGTAGGGCATCACCATACCTATAATAATATAGATGGGCTTGATTATCAGATTTTAGTCGAAGCCGACTTTCTCGTAAATTTTTATGAGGACGGACTAAGCAAAAATGCGATAGCTTATACTGTGGAGAAAATTTTCCGCACGGACAGCGGCAAATTGTTGGCACAGGCTATGTTTGGGCTGGAATAAAATAAACTCCTAAAGCAGACTGTTTTGATTTCAGAATTCTGCTTTAGGAGTTTTGTATTATATTATAATGAAGAAAAAATTATTTTTGTCTGGCGTGCAGCTTTTTCAGCTTGCGCATCAAGGCTTCTAAATCAAGCTTTTGCCCTTGCAGCAACGCGGCGGCGCGGGCCTTGACCAGTTCGTCGGTGCTGGTGTGGATGGTTTGGCGCAGGGCGTCTCTAATTGTCGGCGTCAGCTGCTGCAGTTCCCAGCTTTCCAAAGCGTCGCAGGCGCAGCCGCGCAGCAGCTCGTGCAGCGAACCCAGAGCGGCTGTGATAATTGCTTCGCCTTGCCCCGGATGGATTTGCAGGTAACGTAGCGGCACTACTAAAGCGTGCAGTTCGGCGGCGTATAATGGCAGCTGGTTAGTAATAAGCTGCAGAACGCGCTGGGAACGGTCGTCGCCTTCGTAGAACAGCAGGTAAGGAAAGAGCGTATATTCCAAGGGGTGCTGCTGCCAGTGGGCGAACAGCCGAGGCCAAACGTCTACTTCCGTTTCGTAGGCAAAATCAGCCAGCTGATAATTGATTTGACCGTCGATAATCAGGCGCTGCTGTATCTGCTCCTGCCAATCCTGACAGTAGACCATTTTATCGCAGCGGGAAATCAGCTCGTGGCATTGATTGGGCGACAAGGAATACAGATTGTTTTCCTCCAGCAGGCTGCGCAGAGTGTTAGCAATGGTTATCATATCTAGCAGGTCTTCGGGGATGACGGCCAGATATTGCGCGTGGCGCAGCAAGCTGCACAGCATGGGATAAATGTCGATGTTGTGCAGATTATAGCTTTCACGCACATTTTGCGGCGGATAATGCAGCAGCATAAATAAATAATTGCCGATAATGGCCATGGCGCTTTTATAAACGGTAAAGGAAATTACCGGCTGCTGCAGCACCTGGGCCATGTTTGTGGCCTGCATCAGCTTGACGGACAGTGGCGGATATTCCACGTCGATATCGGGACCGTTTTTCAAAAGCCACAAGCGTTGAGCTTCGTCGGCGCATTGGCAGTCGATGATGGCGAAAACCTTGCCCCAGCCTTTGGTGCAGCCCAGCAGCTCCCATACTGCTTTTTGCGGCGTATAGTTGCCGATGCGGCAGCCGTATAAAAAGCTGAAGGTAAATTCCTCGCAGTGGGCCAGCGTGACAATATCCTGCCACAGCTGGGGATCCTCCTGCTGCAGGCGCTCCATGCCGTACAGGCCGAAAAGTATCAGGGCAAATTTCAGCGGTTCGCGGTGGCGGGCGTTGTAGAAAAAGCTGCGCGCCAAGTCGAGGGCTATGATGTTCATATCGTCCGCGTCAAAAGAGGAGATGAAGGGGTCGCAGTATTCGGCCATGGACATACTTTTGAGATCATGGTACAGGCGTTGGCGGCGGGGCTGCAGGGGCTCGGCCAGATAGGCGCGCAGGTCCTTGAGCAGAAGGCTGGCGTCGTCTACCGCAGCGGGCATATCCATCGTGTAATAAAAAGCGTCGGTATGTCCTGGCTCCGTAAGGTAAGGATAATCGCCGCTGTCGGGTAGGTCGGGCTCGGTGTAAAAACCTTCCTCGTCAATATGATTTTTGATGTAATGGTATAATGATTTATTCATAGATTTGCTTGCAAAAAAACTTTCACTGAATTTAATTTTATGGTAAAATAAAAAAGCTGCGACTCTTTCCAGTAGGAGGGAGGTGTCTAGCATTGGAAGATAGTATCCATACCTTTGTCGTATCTGTTGGAGCAAGTATAGTCGCCTACTATATTTGCAAATGGCTGGACAGATATTAGAGCAGCACCAGCATAATAAAAAAGCAGCGGTCGCCTCCGCTGCTTTTTTGTGCCACGCTTTGGAAGAAACGTGTCCATAACCTTTTGTGCTTAAAGTATAGCATAGAGATAAGAAAATGGCAAGCCTTTGTTTTACATTTGCGTTGTAATCTCCATCAGGCAGTCGCCGCTTTCCACGCGCTCGCCGGCAGCTACATGAATAGCGCTGACGATACCGGAGATAGGCGCTGATAAAGTCGTTTCCATTTTCATGGCCTCGGTGACGATTAGAGGCGTGCCCTTGGTTACGGCCTGTCCTTTTTCCACCAGCACCTTGACTACGGAGCCGGACAGGGAAGCGCCGATTTCGCCCAGCTTGCTCTTGTCCGCTTTTTTGCGGGTGACGCTGGTTGCTTTGGCGTTGCGGTCCTTAATAATGATTTCGCGGGGCAGTCCGTTGAACTCAAAGGTCACAGTGCGCATACCGGCGGCGTTGGCTTCGGAAATATGGTCTAATTTGATGACCAGCACCTTGCCCTGCTCTATTTCTACCTTAATAGTTTCGCCGGGAGTCATACCGAAGAAGAAGGTAGGCGTATCAAGTACGGATACGTCGCCAAATTCGTTGTAACGGGTTACCCAATCGGTGAATACCTTGGGATACAGGCAGTAGGAGCTGATTGCCTCGTCGGTAGTAGGCGCGCCCATGTCTTTGAGCTTGCTGCGAACAGCTTCGAAGTCCACGGGTTCTAAAGCAGCGCCGGGACGCACGGTAATAGGCTGACGGCCCTTGAGAATGATTTTTTGCAGTTTTTCCGGGAAGCCCTGATAAGGAACGCCGATGCGGCCCTCGAAAAATTCTACGACGGAAGACGGGAAGTCCAGCACGTCGCCTTTAGCGTAAACGTCTTCTTCCGTCAGCTCGTTTTGCAGCATGAACAGCGCCATGTCGCCTACGATTTTAGAGGACGGCGTAACCTTGATTAAATCGCCGAAGAGCATGGATACGCGGTGGTACATGTCCTTGACTTCTTCCCAGCGGTGAATCAGGCCCAAGGCCTGAGCCTGCTGCTTCAGGTTGGTGTACTGGCCGCCGGGCATTTCGTGAACGTAAACTTCGGGATTGGGGAAGTTTTCCGTTCTGTCGGCAGCTTTATAATAAGGACGCACGGTTTCCCAATAGCGGGACAGCTCGTTGAGGGAATCAACGTCCAGCCGCGGCTGGCGGGGATGTCCGCTTAATGCATAATACAAACTGCTGGTAGAGGGCTGGCTGGTGCCGCAGCTCATGGAGCTCATGGCCGTATCCACGATATCCACGCCTGCGTCGATAGCGCGGGCGTAAGTATAAATGGCGTTGCCGCTGCCCTCGTGCGTGTGCAGGTGAATGGGAACGCCTACATAGGATTTCAGGCTGCTGACTAATCTGTAAGCGGCTTCCGGCTTTAACAGGCCGGCCATATCCTTAATGGCGATAATATTAGCGCCGGCCTTTTCCAAGGCCTTCGCCATATCGATATAATATTGCAGATCATATTTATCGCGATGCGGGTCGAGAATATCGCCAGTGTAGCACAACGCGGCTTCGGCTACCTTACCGCATTCACGCACGGTGTCGATGGAAAGACGCATATTATCCAGACCGTTGAGACTGTCGAAGATACGGAAAACATCGATGCCGTTCTTAGCGGCCAGTTGGATGAAGTGCTTCACTACATTATCGGGGTAGCTGGTATAACCTACGGCATTGGCGCCGCGCAGCAGCATTTGGAATAAAATATTGGGAGCTGCCTGGCGGAATTGAGCAAGACGCTGCCAGGGGCTTTCGTCTAGGAAGCGGTAGGCTACGTCGAAGGTAGCGCCGCCCCAGCATTCAAAGGAGAAAAGTCCGGGCAGCTTACCGGCGGTATCGCGCATTACGCGCAGCATATCGCTAGTGCGCAGGCGGGTGGCAAACAGGGATTGATGGGCGTCGCGGAAGGTTGTGTCGGTAACAAGTACCTCCTGCTGTGCCATTACCCAATCGGCCAAGCCTTCTGGGCCTTGGGTATCCAGAACGTGCTTAGCGCCCAAAGCTAAAATGCCGTTATAGGGTTTGGGCAGATTCAGTGGCGCAAAGTCTGGCTTGGGCTGCACGCCTACGTTGGAATAGCCGTTGACGGTAATATCGGCAATGTAATGCAACAGCTTGTTACCGCGGTCAAGGGTTTTGGGGAAAACGAACAGCTTCGGCGTTTTGTCTACAAAGTCCGTGGTGTAGTCGCCTTTGACGAAATGCTCGTTCTGCAGCACGTTTTCCAAAAATTGAATATTGGTTTTAACGCCGCGGATGCGGAATTCTTTCAGGCAGCGCAGCATTTTCGTAATAGCTATCTGATGGGTCAGACCCCAGGTGGTGGCCTTAACTAGCAGAGAATCGTAATAAGGGGTAATAACGGAGCCGGTGAAGGCGTTGCCGCCATCCAAGCGGATGCCGAAGCCGCCGCCGCTGCGATAGGTAATCAGCTTGCCGGTGTCGGGCATGAAATTATTGGACGGGTCTTCGGTAGTAATACGGCACTGAATGGCATGGCCGATGGAGCGCAGCTCTTCCTGCCGGGGCAGAGCGATTTCCGGGCCGTGCAGGCTGTAGCCTTCGGCAATGCGGATTTGAGTCTGCACAATATCGATGCCGGTGATTTGCTCGGTAACGGTATGTTCGACCTGAATACGAGGGTTGACTTCAATAAAATAGAATTTGCCGTCGGGAGTGGCTAAAAATTCCACCGTACCGGCGCTGATATAATCTACATTTTTCATCAGCTTTACTGCGGCGTCGCAGATGGCCTGGCGCTGCTCCACAGGCAGGGAGAAGGCCGGAGCTATTTCCACCAGCTTTTGGTGGCGGCGCTGCACGGAGCAGTCGCGCTCAAATAAATGCATCAAATTGCCGTGGGTGTCGCCGATGATTTGCACTTCAATGTGCTTGGGGTTCTGCAGATATTTTTCCAAATAGATTTCGTCGTTGCCGAAAGCTTTTTTCGCTTCGCTTTTAGCCATGTCGTAAGCTGTTACGGCTTCCTCCGCCGATTTGACGACGCGCATACCGCGGCCGCCGCCGCCGTTGACAGCTTTGATGATAATAGGATAACCGTATTGCTCGCCGAAGTCTAAAACCTCTTGCAGGCTGCTGACGGTGCCTTTGCTGCCGGGAATCATAGGGATACCGGCCAGCTCGGCTTGTTTGCGGGCGTTGATTTTATCGCCGAACATAATTAAATGCTCAAGGCGCGGGCCGATGAAGATTAAGCCTTCTTCGGAGCAGCGGCGCGCCAGATTGCTGTTTTCGGATAAGAAGCCGTAGCCGGGGTGGATAGCGTCCACGTCGTGTTCCTTAGCTACACGCAAAATATCTTCGATATCCAAATAAGCGTCCGTAGGGCTTTTGCCCTCGCCTACCAAATAAGCTTCGTCAGCCTTATTGCGGTGCAGGGACAGGGTGTCTTCTTTAGAATATATAGCAACAGTGCGGATGCCTAATTCATTGCAGGCACGAAAAACACGAATGGCGATTTCGCCGCGATTAGCAACTAAAACTGTGTTAATTTTGGGCATGATAGCTCCTCCTTGTCTTGATTACAGCCTTATTGTATATAAAAGCCGGGTGTAATGCAAGCAGGCTAACAGATGTATACAGGTATTCTTATATATTATTTTGTGAAAATTGGCGTGTACTATATTATAAAAAAAGAAGAAACCCATACAAAGGGGAAGCCTTGTGTACGGGTTTGAAAGTTTATGAGATTATTTAATTTAAAACATATGCCGTGCCAGTAGCGTGCAGCTTATAGCTGACATTTGTTTAGCGGCATGGCTGTGGCTTTACGCCTTCTTGGAGAGAAGTTCCAGCAGCTGATTGATATTCTTTTTGCCGAAGGAAACCTGGCTGTCGTTGATAATCAGACAGGGTACACTCATAACCTTGTACTGCTCCCGCAGCTCCGGGAAATGAGTGATATCGTAGACTTGCGCGGTAATCTGAGAATGTGCTGACGCAATGCGTTGAGCCGCAGTTACCAGCTCCGGACACATGGTGCAGGAAAGCGATACTAAAATCTTCATATCGATAGGGGCAGGAAGAGCGTTGATAGCTGCTGCCGCAGCGCTGTCCAGAGCTTGGCCGGGACCGGCTGCGTTGTAGAGTCCTAGAATGAAGGAGGTAAATTCATGGCCGCCGGGAACGCCGTGGAAAGCAAGACCCGTCCAGCTGCCGTCGGAGCGGCAAACCTGCACGCAGGGAAGAGCGGATACGGAGCCGGCATCTGAAGCAATTTCTATGTTCAGCTTATCAGTGAGCTTACCAAGCTCTTCCATGTAACCTCGCAGCTCGGCAGAAACAGAGCGTTGGTCTAAATACAGGCGCAGACGCAGAGGCTGTGCCATTCTGCTGAAGACAGTTTGCAGCTGTGCTAAAACATCGGCAGAGAACAGCCCTGCTTCGCTTTTCGGCGCTGCGTTGGCAGCAGCAGGAGCCGGAGAGGGAGCGGATGCTTTAGGCTGCTTGGGATGCAGGCCAGTCTTTTGCTGCATTTCTGCCGCGTAGCGTTCCAGCTCTGTTGCTGCTAAAGCGCCGTCGCCTACGGCGGTGACTACCTGACGCAGCGGTTTAACGCAAACGTCGCCTGCGGCATACAGTCCTTCTGCGCTGGTACGCTGGCTGCGGTCTGTAAGAATATAGCCTTGTTCGTTTACGTCGGCCAGCCCGCGAACCAATTCGGTAGCCGGAGCGTAACCGGCGAAAACAAAGACACCGAAGGTGTCGCCTTCCGGCGGACGGTATTCGGTTACTTCGCCGGTAATATTATTACGGTAGCGCAGCAGACGCAGGGCGGAATCGCCGCTTACTTCTTCTACCTGAGTATTGGTAAGAATCGTAATTTTTTCATGCTTACGAGCTGCTTCGGCAGTTGCTTCAGCGCAGGTGAAATCCTCGCCGCGGATTAAAATGGTAACGTGCTTGGCATATTTTGTTAAAAATACACTTTCCTCCGCAGCGGCAAAACCGCCGCCTACTACGAAAACGTCCTTGCCGGTGAAAAATTCGCCGTCGCAGGTTGCGCAATAGGCTACGCCGTGACCCTTAAATTCTTCTTCGCCCAGAAAGCCCACCTTGCGGGGATGAGCGCCGGTAGCCAAAAGGATACCAAAGCAGCGTAATTCGCCGCGGCTGGTTTGCACGGTTTTGATATCTCCGTCTAAGGAAAGGCTTTCTACCTCGGCCAGCAGAAATTCTGCGCCGAAGCTTTGCGCCTGCTTTCGCATGGTTTCGGTAAGAGCTTTGCCGTTGGTACGTTCTACGCCGGGGTAATTGACTACCTCATCGGTAATGGTAATCTGGCCGCCGAACTGCTCCTTTTCCACGACCAGTACGCGGTAACGAGCGCGGGCTAAATACAGGGCTGCCGTTAAGCCTGCCGGGCCGCCGCCGATAACCACTACGTCATATAAATTATCGTAATTCTGTGCCATGATATTAAAGCTGACCTACGAGATCAAGGCTGGGCTTCAAGGTTTCTGCGCCGGGCTGCCATTTAGCCGGGCAAACTTCGTCGCCATGGGCAGCTACAAATTGCAGAGCCTGTACCTTGCGCAGCAGTTCGTCGGCGTTGCGGCCTACGTTGCCGGCGTTTACTTCGTAGGCAACGATTTTGCCTTCGGGATTAACAACAAAGGTACCGCGTTCTGCCAGACCGTTTTCTTCAATCAGTACTTCAAAATCTTTGGACAGAGCGTGGGTGGGGTCGGCCAGCATCGGGTATTGAATTTTTTTGATGCGCTCGGAAGCGTCGTGCCAAGCCTTATGTACAAAATGGGTGTCGGTGGAAACGGAATAGATTTCACAGCCGATAGCTTGAAACTCAGCGTACTTGTTGGCTAAGTCTTCTAATTCAGTGGGGCAGACAAAGGTGAAATCTGCGGGATAGAAGAAGAACACACTCCATTTACCAAGAATATCAGCCTTGGAAACAGCTTGGAAAGAATTATTTACAAATGCCTGTACGGTAAAATCATTAACTTCTTTGTTGATCAGGGACATAAAAATACCTCCTTAAAATATAACTTATTTTTAGTTAGCGAGAACTAACTTCTATAAATATTATAAAGGGATGACCAAACAATGTCAAGGATAATTATTATCCATTAGGAGGCAATGTCTTGATACTTTTGTGAATTTTATCCCAGCATAATGAAGAATAGCCAACGCTTTAGCTGCGTTGGCTACTTTGTGCGCGCTGAGTATTGCGTTAGCGCTTGAATTTTCGCTTATTATTTCTTCAACGAATTGTAAATTCTTCTCTTGGCTAGTAGTGCAGTTATTTATCGCTTTCCGTTTCTGCTACGATTCGTTTTTGTCCTGCGAATTTTCGGCTTGAGTATCATAGGACGACCAAAAAGCGTCTTCTATCTGACTGCCGTCGGGTCGCAGATAAATTTGAAAATGCTCGTCGCTGTCCGGCAGGCGGTACGCCAGGCTGACATATTAAACTGTTTTACGCAAGCTAGTACTCGGTTATCGTGTTATACTCTAGGCTTATATTGACGCTTATATATTGTGGTCAGCTTGATTAACATATGTTTACTTGACATTATTTCTTGGAAAAATGTATAAAAGAGCTGCTCTATTCTAGATACTTGTTAAAAATCCTCCTGCTTCAATTGAAAATAAATTTCAAAAATTTCTGATATACATATAGACTTTTAGAGAAAATAATGTATAATATTAACAAGTTGATTGTATAACAGGAATGTTCTGAAAAAACGCAGAAATATGTAATGAAAATGAGTGAGTGCGTAAAATTTTGAAGATTATTTTTGGAATACATATTGATTGCTCGAAATTTTCAAAATCTTACAACAAAGGAGAGCGTTTTGGTATGATGAATGATTTCACTATGGCGTCCGTTAAGGAGATTAATCTATTCATGCAGCGATATTGCAGGAATGAAGGGACACGGTTACAGATTGGCAAATATTTTAAGGTTGATGTAGAGGTATACGAGGATTTAGCTCCTGGACAGCAGGTGTATAGCTGGATTAATGGGGGTAAATTGATAGGCGGTACAGTCATAGCATTTCAGGTCAAGGATATACAAAATTTGAATTTGTACTATCCGGTATTTCCGGAAAGTATAGGTAAGCAGTTGTTGAAGGCATGGGGAATGCCGTTGCCACCCAAGTGGAGTATATATGCGGACGATAATAAGTGGCTGTATACGGAAACGGCAGATGAGCTTAATCAGGAAATGCGCAGGCTGCTGCTTTATGGGCGTTTATTCATCAGCTTACAGCAGCGAGGCTTTTGTCCTATGCCCTATAGTTTTAAAGAAATATATCTTCAATTAAACAAATTTTCTAATGATTCTGTGGACGTAAGCGTTGTGCGCATGGTAAATGCTGTGCTGCGCGAATATTTGCACATGAAGGGCAGATTTATGAATTGCAATAATCTACAGGATTTCATTGCTTACCTGCATAATAAATATACATTGTTATCGTTTGTCAACGCAGATTTTTCCGGACTGCGGCAGTTATTGGCACAGGAGAATGAACAAAGCTATTTTTAGGAGGTGGGATAAAAAATCACAAATGCGTTGGCTTTATTGTTTATTCTTGACTGCATTGCTGTTATTTGCTAAAATGTATATACAAGCATATACATTTTGCGATTAAAGGTGGTGATAATATGACTACGATGACATTAATATCTACAATCAGCAAATGGGGAAATAGCCAAGGGATTCGCTTGACAAAGGATATGCTTTCCTTAGCAAATATGTCCTTAGGAGATGATATTTCTATTACTGCTGACGGGCAGCAAATTATTATTCAAAAAATCTTAAAAAAAAGACGATCTTTGGAAGAATTATTTGCTGGTTATGAAGGAAGCTATAAGTGCCACGAGGCTGCTTCAGGCGACTCTGTTGGAAAGGAATTTTGACTAATATGATTTTTAAGTTTAAAGCAAAGGTTCCTATGCAAAGAGATATTATCTTATTGGATTTTGACCCGCAGGCCGGTGTGGAAATTCAAAAACGAAGGCCAGCTTTGGTAATATCGGCTACAGAATTTCAAAGGCATACTGGTTTGGCGGTAGTAGCCCCTATAACATCGACAATTAGGGAGAGCTTCCCTTTGCATGTAAAGATTTCCGGGGAATGTTCTGTTCATGGGGATATTTTATGTGAACAAATAAAAAGTATGGATTATACAGTAAGAAATTGGAAAAAAGTGGCTGAACTGGCACCGGAGCAATTTACTGGCGTACAGGAGACTATAGCGGCTATCTTAGATCTGCAATAATCTATAATATCTTTACTATCTTTGCTGCAAAATAGGTATTTCCTGCTGTTGAGCAGAAAAAGAAAGCGCCGCGGAAAAGCGGCGCTTGCGAAACGATGCATTTGAATAAATATTAGTTTTATGCGTTTTCCTTATCGTAATCAGGATCGAATTTAGGATTCAGATAGTTTTGGAACAGCCAAGCCAGAACTGCGCCGGAAATATTATGCCAGGCGGAGAACACAGCGCCGGGAACGGTAGCTGCTGGCATTGCGGCAAAGTGAGCTTTAGCAAGACCGGTTGCCAGACCGGAGTTCTGCATGCCAACCTCTACGGAAAGAGCGACTGCTTTTTTCCAGCTGAGACCGCACAGGCGTGCAATGCCGAAGCCCAGTGCATAACCGCAGCAGTTATGCAGAATAACTACCAGAATAATCAGGCCGGAGGTTTTGAGGATCAGGTCGCGGCTGGCGCCGATTACACCGGCGATGATTAAGGAAATAGCGATAGTGGAGACTGCGGGCAGATAGTCGGTAGCCGTAGCTGCCAGTTTGGGCAGAAAAGATTTAACTGCTAAACCCAGGCAGATGGGCAGAATTACGATTTGCACGATGGAGAAGAACATACCTACCGGATCGAAAGCTATTTTCTGACCGATGATTAAATAGGTGATGAACGGAGTTAAAATAGGAGATAGTACGGTGGAAACGCTGGTCATGGTAACGGACAGCGCTACGTCGCCTTTGGACATAAAGGTAATAACATTGGAGGAAGTGCCACCGGGGCAGGTGCCCACCAGTACAACGCCGGCAGTCAGCGCTGGGTCAAGATTGAAAGCCGTAGCCAGTAAGTAAGCCAGACCGGGCATAATAAAGAATTGTGCGCATGCGCCGATTAAAACGTCGGCGGGGCGTTTTAAAACTAAAGCGAAATCTTTCAAGTTGAGCGTTGTGCCCATGCCGAACATTACAACGCCTAAGAGACAGCTAAGAACGCTGATGCCTCCCACCTTACCTAATACCCACAGAAAATTCTGGGGCATGACCATACCGAGGATCAGAAAGACGATGGCGATAATGCCAAAGAACTTGCCGATCAATGCGCAGATTTGTTTCATTTGATATACCTCTTTCCCTTAAAAAATAAATACTGCGGGCGGATGCCCTTGGAAAAATATCCGCTTGCGCGAACTTCTTCCTTTATATTTTAAACGTCCACTATTATAGCAAAGATATGCTGAAAAATAAAGTGATGCTGTGAAAAACAGTAAAATTTTTCATCACGTGCCAGCGATGTGTTATAATAGTTATAAAAATGAAGAAAATTAAGGACGGAGGCACACCTCTTGTACACGATAAGCAAGGATTACCGTAAAGAAATAATTATAGAAAAATCACGTTTTATTTGCACGCTGAAAAAGGTGAACAGTGAAGCTGAGGCGCAGGAGTTTATCAAAGCCGTAAAAAAAGAGTTTTGGGATGCCACCCATAATTGTTCGGCCTATATAGTGGACGATTTGGCGCAGCGTTCCAGCGACGACGGCGAGCCGTCGGGTACGGCGGGCATTCCTATGCTGGAGGTGCTGCGTAAAAACCAGCTCGTCGGTACGGCGGCCGTAGTAACGCGCTACTTCGGCGGTATTAAGCTGGGAGCAGGCGGTTTAGTGCGTGCCTACAGCGGCAGCGTAGCCGGGGCCTTGAAGGAATGCGGGCTGGCCCAGCGGGTTTTAATGAGCCGCTTTAGCTTTACCTATGATGTGAACAGCGCAGGGCGTATTTTAAATATTTTGTACCAGCAAAGCTTGTTCGCCATTGCCGATGTTGAATACGGGCTGCAGGCTAAGATAATTTTGCAGATGCGCGACAGTCAGAAGGAGGAGGCGGAAGCTTGGCTGACTGAACGACTGAACAGAGCTATAGAGCTGGAGCTGGAGAGCAGCGAGTATGCTGAGGTGCCGGTTGAATAAGCTTATAGCTTTAAATAGGGCAGCAGGGCGCTGAAAAGCTTATCCAGCGCGGGATACAGCCGTTCCTCCGCCAGTCCGGCATAATTCATCAGCAGGGTATGGCTGTAGTCGTTAGTTTTTTGGTAATAGTAGTCGGATAAAAATTTTATTTCGATATTTTGCTCGGCGGCCGCCTGCTTGAGCGTAGTGTCGGGCGCGTCCGTAGCCAAGTGCAGCAAAAAGTGGAGGCCGCTGTCCTCGCCCTCCGGCCGCAGTGCGTTAGCGGCGGGGCAGTCAGCAAGGTATTGCAGCAGCAAATCGCGTTTGTTGCGGTAATAGGTGCGCATGCGGTTGATGTGGCGTTCAAAATAGCCGTCGTCAATAAATTTTGCTAAAGTGAATTGCTCGAAATTGGAAACTGTGCAGGAATAAAAGCCCAGTTTTTCATAAAAGAGTGTAGCCAGATGGGGCGGCAGCAGCATATAGCTGACGCGGAAGGTAGGAGCCAGCGTTTTGGAAAAGGTGTTGATATAGATTACCTTTTCTTCCGTATCTATGCTTTGCAGCGGAGGGATAGGCTTGCCTGACAGGCGGAATTCACAATCGTAATCGTCTTCGATAATATAGCGGCAGGACTTTTGCGCAGCCCAGCGCAGCAGCTCGTAGCGGCGGCTGATGGGCATGGTGACGCCGGTAGGAAATTGGTGGGAGGGCGTGATGTGCAGAATATCCGCGCCGCTGCTGGCGAGTACGTCGGCGCATAGGCCTTGATTGTCCATGGGCAGATGGCGGCAGAAAACGTCGTTGGCGCGGTAAATAGCCGCCAGCTGGGGGTAGCCGGGGTCTTCCAGCGCGTAAATATGACTGCGCCCCAAAAGCTGGACGATTAAATTATACAGAGTCTGGGTGCCGGCGCCGATGATGATTTGCTCCGGCTGTACCTGCATACCGCGGAACTGGTACAGATGGCGTGCCAGCGCCCGGCGCAGAGGGGCTGCGCCCCCGGCGGAGCTGTCGCTGATCAGCGCGTGTTCGTCGGCGGTAGTCAGGGTGTGGCGCAGCAGTCGCGCCCATGTATTATATGGAAAGGTATCTGCAGGAACGCTGCTTTGAGCAAAGCTCAGCAGCGGCTTTTTTTTGTCCATTGTCCAAGCGGCTGCAGGCGGCAAGGCGCGCTGGTGCGGTGGTTTTTGCTGCTGCAAATCTGCTACGTAATAGCCGCGCTTAGGCTGGGAATAAATGTAGCCTTCTACCGCGAGCTGGGCGTAAGCGTTTTCTACGGTAATAAGGCTGACGCCTAAATTTTTGGCCAGCGTCCGTTTGGAGGGCAGCTTTTCGTTGGCCTGCAGCGTACCTGCTGCAATATCTTTTTTGATGCATTTATAAAGATGGTTATACATACTGTCGCCGTGCAGATTGGCAAAGCTATAAGTCAGCATTTGATTTCTCCTTGTCATCTGACAATAATAATTTAGCAAAAAATGAGTATATGAATATGTTCAGCTGTCTGTATAATACTACGTAGCGGAGGCTGTTGTAAAGCAAAATCCCAAGTAAATTATTATTGGAGGAATTATAATGAACGAACGCTATAAATTAAATGCACAGCTGGCTCAAATGCTCAAGGGCGGCGTTATCATGGACGTTACTAATCCGGAGCAGGCGCGTATCGCCGAAGCTGCCGGCGCTTGCGCCGTAATGGCGCTGGAGAAGATTCCCGCAGATATCCGCGCTGCCGGCGGCGTAGCCCGCATGAGCGACCCCAAGCTGATTAAAGAAATTCAGAACGCCGTTTCTATTCCTGTAATGGCAAAATGCCGCATCGGTCATTTTGTGGAAGCGCAGATTCTGGAAGCGCTGGAAATCGATTACATCGACGAAAGCGAAGTGCTGTCTCCGGCGGACGACGTTTATCATATCGACAAAACTAAATTTAAAGTGCCGTTCGTGTGCGGCGCCAGAGATTTGGGCGAAGCGCTGCGCCGTATCAACGAAGGTGCGGCTATGATCCGCACTAAGGGCGAGCCCGGTACCGGCGACGTAGTACAGGCAGTACGCCATATGCGTAAAATGAACCAGCAGATTGCGCAGCTGGCAGCCTTGAATGAGGACGAGCTGTTTAATGCCGCTAAGGAGCTGCAGGTGCCCTATGATTTAGTAGTTTATGTTCATGAGCATAAGCGCCTGCCCGTAGTTAATTTTGCCGCCGGCGGCGTAGCAACTCCCGCTGATGCCGCTTTAATGATGCAGCTGGGCGCAGAGGGCGTTTTCGTTGGCTCCGGTATTTTTAAATCCGGCGATCCGGCAAAAAGAGCGCAGGCTATTGTGAAAGCCGTCACTAATTTTAAGGATGCGAAAATGCTGGCCGAGCTGTCCGAAAATCTGGGCGAAGCCATGGTGGGTATCAACGAACAGGAAATTCAGCTGCTGATGGCGGAGCGTGGTAAATAATGATTGGAGTTTTGGCGGTACAGGGGGCCTTTATCGAGCATATTCAGGCGCTGCGCGCTTTAGGCGCGCCCTGCATAGAGCTGCGGCAGAAGGCGGATGTGGAACAGGAACTGACCGGCTTGGTGCTGCCCGGCGGCGAAAGTACGGTGCAGGGCAAGCTGCTGCGTGATTTGGATATGTATGCTGCGCTCAAGGAAAAAATTCAGCAGGGGCTGCCGGTGCTGGCGACCTGCGCCGGAATGATTCTATTGGCGGAGCATTTGAGCAACGATGATAAGGTGCATTTTGCTACTATGCCCATTACCGTAAAACGCAACGCTTACGGCAGGCAGCTGGGCAGCTTTCATACGCAGGCGGATTTTGCCGGATTGGGCAGCGTGCCTATGACCTTTATCCGCGCGCCTTATATTGAAAGCGCCGGCGCTGGCGTAAAAGTTTTGGCGGAAGTCGACGGACGTATTGTGGCGGCGCGTTACGGCGATCAGCTGGCGTTGGCGTTTCACCCGGAGCTGGATTTGGATAAAAGTATGGCGATTCACAAATATTTTCTCGCGATGTGCGAAAAATAAAATAAAAATTCGTAAGCGGTTCGTCGCTGGTCGGCGCGCCGCTTTTTTGCTGCCGCGGAACGCTGCGTACAGGCTGTTATCAGTAATGGAATTATTTCGCTGCGGACGTCGCGCAGGCTATAATCGGGCTGTATTTTATATTTATTTTATAACGAAAATACGGCGTCCTTGTATTTTTTGTAACAAAAGTAATTGACGCAACACTGAAAGATGATATACTATATAGACGTAGCTTTAGATTTTCTGTTTTGTCTGTTGTTTGACGTTTGGAGAAAATAATAATGTTAAGCGCTTATGGGTTTCCCTTTTTGCTTGCCGCTTTGGTGAGCTATATATTGACTCCTTATATAAAAAAAATAGCCTTCCGCATCGGTGCTATCGACAGGCCCGATAACCGCAAAGTGCATAAAAAAATTATGCCGCGCTTGGGCGGCTTGGCTATTTATATTGCCTTTATGTTTGCCGCAGTAGCGAGCCTGGAGCTGACTAAGGATATTGTGGGTATTTTGGTTGGCAGTACGGTGATTGTTATCGTGGGCGTGCTGGACGATAAATACCAGCTGCCGGCGAAGGTCAAGCTGCTGGGGCAGATTTTTGCTGCCTGCGTACTGGTGCTTTTCGATATACGCATCGAATGGGTTAATAATCCTTTGGGCGGCTATTTTTATTTGGATTATCTGTCCATACCGCTGACTATTTTTTGGGTAATCAGCTTTACGAATGTGGTTAATCTGATAGACGGGCTGGACGGCTTGGCTGCCGGCGTATCTGCCATTGCGTCGCTGACGGTGATTCTGGTAGCGGTGCAGATGGGCTATTACCATATCGCGGTCATGACGGCGGCGCTGGCCGGCGGCATTATCGGCTTTATTCGTTATAATTTTAATCCGGCCACTATTTTTATGGGCGATACGGGCAGTATGTTCATCGGCTATATGCTGGCGGCTATTTCTGTATACGGCGCGGTAAAAACGGCGGCGACTGTGGCGCTGATCGTCCCGGCCATTGCCTTGGGCCTGCCGATTATGGATACGGCCTTCGCCATCATGCGTCGCTACAGCAACGGGCGCCCTATCTTCCAGCCGGATAAGGGGCACCTGCATCACCGTTTGCTGGCCATGGGCATGAACCAAAAGCAGGCAGTGCTGCTGATGTACGGCATTACCGCGGTTTTGGGCATTGCGGCAGTGCTGTGGGCCGAGGTGGACGGTTTTTACGCGGCTTTAATCATTGCCGCTATCATTACGGCTGTGGCAGTCGGCGCTAAAAAAATCGGTATTCTGAACGACAGGTAAAGGGGGAGGAAGAACCGTGAAAAAACTTAAATTGATGACTGTTTTCGGTACCCGCCCGGAAGCGATTAAAATGTGTCCGCTGGTATTGGAGATGCGCAAATATCCCGAATATATCCAGCCCATTGTGGCCGTTACCGCTCAGCATCGCGAAATGCTGGACCAGGTGCTGGAGCTTTTCGGCATTAAGCCGGACTACGACCTGAATATTATGACCAGCGGCCAAACGCTGTACGACGTTACTACCCGTGCGCTGATGGGCCTGAAGCCTGTTATGGAGGAAGCCAAGCCCGATATGGTTTTGGTGCATGGCGATACTACGACTACATTTGCGGGGGCGCTGGCAGCCTTTTATGCGCAGATTCCCGTAGGGCACGTGGAGGCCGGGCTGCGCACCGGCAATAAATATTCCCCCTATCCGGAGGAAATGAACCGCAAGCTGACAGGCGCTATTGCCGATATGCATTTTGCTCCTACCTCGACCAGCAAGGCCAATCTGCTGCGGGAAAATGTCAAGCCGGAAAATATTCTGGTAACGGGCAACACTGTTATCGATGCTTTGCAGACTACCGTGCGTTCCGATTATCATTTTGAGGATGAGGACTTTAACAAGGTGTTTGCCAGCGGCCGCCGTCTGATTTTGATGACTACGCATCGCCGCGAAAATCTGGGAGAGCCTATGCGTCATGTGTACCGCGCCTTGAAAAGCGTGCTGGAGGCTCATGAGGATGTGGAGGCTATTTTCCCGGTGCATAAGAACCCTAAGGTACGCGAAATTGTGCAGCAGGAGCTGGGGCATTTGAACCGTGTGCATCTTATCGAGCCTATGGATTACGAGCCTTTCGCTAATTTAATGGCTAAGGTCGACATCGTGCTGACGGACAGCGGCGGCATTCAGGAGGAGGCTCCCGCTTTAGGCAAGCCGGTGCTGGTGCTGCGCGATACTACGGAACGTCCCGAAGCGGTGGAGGCCGGTACCGTTAAGCTGGTGGGCACGGCCTACGAGGACGTGCTGCGGGAAACTAATTTGCTCTTGGATGACGCCGCTCATTACCGCTCCATGGCGGAGGCAGCCAATCCTTACGGCGACGGCAAGGCCTGCCAACGTATCATCAGCGCTATTTTACGCAAAAATGGCTTTGACGCAGAAATTTTTTCCGAATTTCAGCATAATTAAGTGGACATTGTTTGTGAAATAATTTAAAATTATATTATACACAATTGTGAATTTAGGCATACGTTCAGTAATATCTGCCCAGGGATGGAGAAGATGGATAAACGCAAAAGTGATAGAGAATATATCAGAGCGCTGAACGCTCTGGCTACCGTTTCGTCGTTAGGCTTTATGGCGGTGGTTGATTTTCTGTTGGCTTATTGGGGTGGCAACTGGCTGGATAATTACTTTCAGACCGGCGATCACACCTGGCGTATGGCATGCATCTGCCTGGCGTTTATTTCTATATTTCTGACGTTCTTCAAATTGGTGTATACTACGATGCTGGATAAGGACGATGAGGATGAGAAAAAATGATGAAATTTGATCTTACTCCCCTGATGGCCAAACACAGCAATAAAATTTTGATGCAGCTGGCGCTTTGGGCTGTGCCCGTGCTGTTGCTGTCTTACTTTGCCTGTACACGGGAGTTTACCGTATCCTTGTTTAGGGGAGTTGTTCTGGGGCTTTTGGATACGCTGATTATGTTCGCCGGTATCCGTAAGGCTCTCCCTTATGCGCAGTATCCTTTGGAGGGGCTGAAGATTATGCGGCGCTACAAGGTGTACCGTATGCTTTCGGCTATCAGCATTTTTCTTTTGATGTTGAAGATGAAATACTATGTAGCTGGTTTGTGCATAGGATTTCTTCTTATACATATTTTTTTAATTATTACTTTAACATTTGTCGCGTACCGACTGAATAAGGAGGAGACGTGAAGAAAGGAGTGAAAGAATGGGAAATGAAGCAGCTGCAGCAGCACAAGAACATTCCGGCGAGATCATCCATTATTTTGCCACAGAAGTAGCCCCTGGTATCGTCATCAATATGCAGACAATGTATATGACCTGGATCACGATGGCTATCGTTTTCGTGCTCTTCATCATGGCTGCAAGAAGTCCGAAGCTGGTTCCCAGCGGTTTACAAAATGTGATGGAATTCTTTGTTGATTTCCTGAGCAGCTTGATGGAAGATACCTTGGGAGTAAAAGGACGCAAATACATGGCTCCTTTTATCATTACCCTCTTTATGTTTATCTTCATTGGTAACGAACTTGGTATGCTTCCTCAGGTTGGAGCACATTGGACTTCTCCTACCAATGACGTGAACACTTGCTTTGCACTGTCTCTGACAGTTGCTCTCGGCGTTTATGTCGTAGGTATAGGCAAAAACGGATTGGGCCATTTCAAACATTTTGTAAGTCCTTCTATGGCCTTCCTGCCGTTGCATTTGCTGGAAGAAGTAACCAAACCGCTGACCATGGCTCTTCGTCTATTTGGTAACATCCTGGCAGGCGAAATTTTGCTGATTGTACTGTATCAATTGGCTCCGTGGGTAGTACCCGAATTCTGGGTAATGTTCAGCTTATTTATTGGCTTCTTACAGGCCTTTATCTTCACCATGCTGACGCTGACCAGCTATGCACTTGTATTCGCACATCACGAATAAGATGCAGTTCAGCACCGAAAATCATTTAAAAATTAAAGTATTTAGTTCGAAAGGATGAATAAAATGACTGAAAATGCTATCATTACGGCTGCATCTTTGATTGCAGCAGGTCTCATCGGCTTTGGCGCTGCTCTGGGCGCTGCACACGGCAACGGTAATCTTTGCGGTAAGGGTCTGGAAGCTATGGCTCGTCAACCGGAAGAAGCCGGCAAACTGTTCACCAACATGCTGGTATCCGTAGGTCTGGTAGAGTCCATGCCTATTCTTTGCTATGTAATTGCAATCGTTCTCGTATTTGCTAACCCCTTCGTTAAATAATTTGTATCCCTGATTTTAAGAAAACAATAAAGGAGAGTGCTATAATTGGTTGATATTAACGCAACACTCATCGCGCAGATCCTGAACTTTTTGGTTCTTGTTTTCGTTCTTGCGAAATTCGCTTACAAACCGTTGTTGAACATTATGGAAGAGCGCAAGAATAAAATTGCCAGCGATTTGGAGGCTGCTGACAAGGCTAAGGCTGACGCAGAAGCCGTTAAATCTGAATACGCTGCTAAATTAGCGGATGCAAGACAGGAAGCACAGGCTATTATCGATAATGCCCGCAAAACTGCACAGGCTGCTCATGATAAGATCATGGCTGACACCAAGGCAGAGCAGGAGCAGCTGATTGCTGCAGCTAAAGAAACCATCGCTCTGGAGAAGCAAAAATCTCTGGACGATATCCGTGCTCAGGTTATCAACCTGTCCATGATTGCTGCTGGTAAGATCGTTGAACAAAAATTAGGTTCTGAAGAAGACAAAAAATTAGCCGGCGAAATCGTTGATTCTATTCTGAAATAAGCGTTTTGCCGCTTTCCCTAACAAGCCGGACGAATCTGCTGAAATGCGAATCAGCAAAGATGAAAGCCGGTATTCGGAGGTGATTGGTACAATATGAAGAGCGAAGAAAATATTGCTTTGATTAAGCAAGAATTGTCCAGCTTCAAAATTGATCTCGGCTCCATTAAAGAGCTGTTAGATGTAAACGTTACCACGGCTAAAAAATTATCCGTGGACGAGTATCAATCCATTTCTGCAATTCTCACCGAGAAACTGGGCCGTGAAATCTTCCTGAATAAAAAGGTTGATCCGGCAATTCTCGGCGGTATCATTATCCAAGTTGGCGACAAGGTTTACGACGCTTCCGCAGCTCGCAAGCTGAAGAAAATGGAAGTTGCTCTGAGTGGCATTGACATTCACGAGTACACTAAACCCGAAGCTATGGGTGATGCTCTGAGCGCTAAGCTGGAGAATTACAATGTGGATGCTGATCTTGAAGAAGTTGGTATCGTAGAGAAGATCGGTGACGGTATCGCAAACGTTATCGGTATGAAAAACGCAATGGCAGGCGAGTTGGTAGAGCTGCCGCACAATGTATCCGGCATGGTACTGAACCTGAACCCTGATTCCGTCGGCATCGTATTGATGGGCGGCGAAACCAAGATTAAGGAAGGCGACGTTGTACGCCGTACCGGCCGCATCATGGAGGTTCCCGTAGGCGAAAACCTGCTGGGCCGCGTTGTAAGCGCTATCGGCGATCCCATCGACGGCAAAGGTGAAATCGTTGCCGCTGAATATCGTCCTGTTGAATCCCCTGCACATGGTATCGCAGACCGTAAGTCCGTTGATACTCCGCTGCAGACTGGTATTAAATGTATCGACGCACTCGTTCCTATCGGACGCGGCCAGCGCGAATTGATTATCGGCGACCGCGGCACCGGCAAGACTGCAGTTGCTGTCGACACTATCATTAACCAAAAAGGCCTAGGCGTTATCTGCATTTATGTAGCTATCGGCCAAAAGGCTTCCAACGTTGCCCGTATCGTTCGTACTTTGGAACAGCACGGCGCAATGGAATACACCATCATCGTTGCCGCTACCGCAGCAGATTCCGCTCCGCTGCAATATCTGGCTCCGTATGCTGGCGTAACTATGGCTGAATATTTCATGGACCAGGGCAAAGACGTTCTGTGCGTATACGACGACCTGTCCAAGCACGCTGTTGCATACCGCGCAATGTCCCTGCTGCTCCGCCGTCCTCCCGGACGCGAAGCTTATCCTGGCGACGTATTCTACTTGCATTCCCGTCTGCTGGAACGCGCTGCTAAGCTGAATGACGAGCTGAAGGGCGGTTCCATCACCGCGCTGCCGGTTATCGAAACCCTGGCAGGCGACGTAGGCGGTTTCATTCCGACCAACGTAATTTCCATTACCGACGGTCAGATCTTCCTGGAATCCGAACTGTTCTATTCCGGTATCCGTCCGGCTATCAACTCCGGTCTGTCCGTATCCCGCGTAGGCGGCGCAGCTCAGATTAAGGCTATGAAACAGGTTGCAGGTACTCTGCGTCTGGATTTGGCACAGTTCCGCGAACTGGCAGCATTTGCTCAGTTTGCTTCTGACCTGGATAAAGCTACTAAAGCTCAGTTGGATCGCGGCCAGCGTCTGACCGAGGTTTTGAAGCAAGGTCAATACAGCCCGCTGTCTGTTGAAAAACAGGTTATGGCCATTTACCTTGGCACTAAAGGTTATCTCGACGACGTAGCGGTTAAAGAAGTAACCCGCTGCGAAAAAGAATTCCTGGACTTCATGGAAGCTAACCATCCTGAAGTAGGCGCAGATATCCTCAAAACCAAGAAAATCACCGATGAGAATGAAGAAGCATTGAAGAAAGCTATCGCCGAGTTCAAGGAAACCTTTGTATCCAGTGAAGGCAGGTGATTAACTAATGGCTACTGCACGCGAGATTCATCGCCACATGAAGAGCGTAGGTAACATTGGTAAGATCACCAAGGCTATGAAAATGGTTGCCGCCGCCCGCCTGAGACGCGCTCAGGAGCGTGCTGCCGCCAGCCGTCCTTACGCCATCAAGATCAAAGAAGTGTTGTCCAACGTTGTGAGCGATCCGAGTATTCTTGCAGGCCTAAGTGCCAAAAAACACCCGCTGCTTCAACATCGTGAAGTAAAAAAAGTTGGTTATCTGGTGCTCGCCTCTGATAAAGGTCTGGCCGGCGCATACAGCTCTAACGCATTGAAAATGGCTGTTGCGGAAATTTCCGCATGCGATTCTGAAGTCGTTGTAATTACCAGCGGCCGTAAGGCAAGGGATTTCTTCAAACGCCGCGGTTATAATGTGCTGAGCTCTCACTTCGGTTATTCTGACAGACCGTCTTATGATAACGCTGCTGAAATTGCCCAAGATGCGGCAAAACGTTTTGCCGACGAGGGCTTTGACGAGCTGCGTATCATCTTTACTTTGTTTAAAACCGCTTTGTCCCAGACTCCTACCTGCGAAAAGATTCTGCCGGTAGAGCCCCCTGTGAAGGAAAAGGGCAAGGCTGAAGCAACCTTTATGTTCGAACCCGGCGAGGACGAAACGCTTGAGGTGCTTGCACCCAAGTATCTGGAAACCGTCGTTTACGCTGCTCTGGTACAATCCGCTGCCAGCGAGCTGGGTTCCCGTATGACCGCTATGTCTTCTGCTACTGATAACGCCGCTAAACTGGTACAAAACCTGGAGCTGTCCTATAATAAGGCACGTCAGGCTTCCATTACCCGTGAGCTTAACGAAATCGTTGGCGGCGTAGAAGCGCTGAAGCAAGCGCAGCAATAATCTTAATTAATTCGTAGGGAGGCTAAAACCTTGAATACAGGTAGAATCGTACAAGTTGTTGGCCCTGTTATCGACATTGAGTTCCCTCCGAAGAGCATGCCTGCTATCCTGAACGCTATCAAAATTGATGGCACCACCGATGAAGGTAAGGTAAAAATTCACCTGACCGCTGAGGTTATGCAGCATATCGGCTACAATGTAGTTCGTGCCGTTGCTATGAGCTCCACCGATGGTCTTGTTCGCGGTATGGAAGCAGTTGATACCGGCGCTCCTATCAGCGTACCGGTTGGCCCCGGCGTACTGGGTCGTATCTTCAACGTGCTCGGCGAGACTGTTGACCATGACGATACCCCTGTTGAAGCTGCTGACCACTGGCCTATCCACAGACCGGCTCCCAGCTTCGACCAACAGGCAACATCTACTAAAATTTTGGAAACCGGCATTAAAGTCGTAGACTTGATCGCTCCGTATGCAATGGGCGGTAAGATCGGTCTGTTCGGCGGCGCCGGCGTAGGCAAAACCGTTATTATTATGGAGCTGATCCATAACATCGCAACTGCACACGGCGGCTATTCCGTATTCGCAGGCGTTGGCGAGCGTACTCGTGAAGGCAACGACCTGTGGGGCGAAATGAAAGAGTCTGGCGTTATTAACAAGACCGCTCTTGTATACGGCCAGATGAACGAGCCTCCTGGAGCACGTATGCGCGTTGGCTTGACCGGCCTGACCATGGCTGAATACTTCCGTGACGTTGGCGGCCAAGACGTATTGCTCTTTATCGATAACATTTTCCGTTTCATTCAAGCTGGCTCCGAAGTATCCGCATTGCTGGGCCGTATGCCTTCCGCAGTAGGTTATCAGCCTACCTTGGCGAACGACATCGGCGCTTTGCAAGAGCGTATTACCTCCACCAAGACCGGTTCCATCACCTCCGTACAGGCCGTATACGTACCTGCGGACGACTTGACTGACCCGGCTCCGGCAGGCACCTTCGCTCACTTGGATGCAACCACCGTACTTTCCCGTCAAATCGCAGAGCTTGGTATTTATCCGGCAGTTGACCCGCTCGACTCCACCAGCCGTATTCTTGACCCGCTGGTAATTGGTGAAGAGCACTATAAAGTTGCTCGTGGCGTACAAGCTATCCTGCAACGCTATAAAGAATTGCAAGATATTATCGCAATTCTTGGTATGGAAGAATTGAGCGAGGACGATAAGGTAACCGTTGCCCGTGCTCGTAAGATTCAGAAATTCCTCAGCCAGGCATTCTTCGTTGCTGAACAATTCACCGGTACTCCCGGTCAATATGTTCCTCTGAAGGAAACCATCCGCGGCTTCAAAGAAATCCTTGAAGGCAAGCATGACGACCTGCCCGAAGGCGCTTTCTATATGGTTGGTACCATTGATGACGCTGTTGCCAAGGCTGCAACTATGAAGGAATAATAATGGCTACACCTTTTACATTTGAAATTGTCACGCCGGATAAGATGCTTTTTTCCGCTGAAAATGTAACCTATGTTGGCTTCCGCTCTTTGTCCGGTGGCCTGGGTATCAAAGCCAAGCATTTGCCCATCATTGCTACCCTGGACATTGCGCCTATGAAGCTGGAGTTTACTGACGGTACGAAAAAGACCTTTGCAGTGTGCGGCGGTTTCCTGGAAATGAAGGACAATAAATGTACCGTTTTGGCAACTATTGCCGAAGCTGATACTGATATTGATACTGCCCGCGCTAATGCAGCTAAGGAGCGTGCCGAACATCGTTTGCAAAGCCAAAGCAACGATATCGACCATGCCCGTGCAGAGCGTGCGCTTAAGAGAGCGCTCACTCGTCTGCGTGCCGCCCGCAAGGCTTAAAGCATTTCAAGACAATGCAATGAAACAACAATTAAGCCCCGCTCGTATGAGCGGGGCTTTTTGTAATGCAGATGATGATATTATTCCTCCGCGCCTGCCATACCTTGCAATGCCTCCACATGCTCGTTTTCTGTGAGCACATAAATGAAATCGCCGGGTAGCAGCCGTGTGTCGCCGGCCGGAACGATTTGCTGCTCGCCGCGCTTAATATCAACTAAAAGAGTGTTATGCGGCCAGGAAATATCCTTGATAAATTTATTGGCGACCTGGCTGCCGCTGCAAACGGCCAGCTCGATGACATTGCGCTGCTCTAAAACAGAAGCTGCAGGGCGCTCCTTTTGCAGCATGCGGTTCAAGAGCTCCTCGTAAATAGGCTTGCTCTGGCACAGTTCTGCGATAACGAAAGCCACCATGGAGGCGATGGCCAGCGAAAGCAGTTGCTGATAGGATGACGTCATTTCCATAATCAAAACGGTGCCTGTAATGGGCGCGCGCACTGAAGATGAAAAAAGCGCCGCCATAGCGACAACCATAATATTAGCGGCGTAAAGCGGTTCGATTAGCTGTAAGCTGATAAGCACATTGGCGCAAATGCTGCCGCTCAGCGCGCCGATGACCAGCATGGGCAAAAAGAAGCCGCCGGGGACGCCGCAGCCGTAGCTTATCAGCGTAAAAAGCAGCTTGCCTGCCAAAAGGAGCAGGAGCATTTGCAGGCTGACCGGCGTTTTTGCCAAATGATTGATGAGTTCGTTGCCGCCGCCAAGGATTTCCGGCAGAAAATAGCCCAGCGCACCGGCAGTCAGCAGTGCGAAAATAATCTTATGCACCTGGCTTTTAAAGAGCGGTAAATTATAAAAGCGGCCGATATTAAGCAGCCCTTGATTAAAAATTACGCCTGCCGTACCGGCAAAAAGCGCGACGAGCACGACGATGCCGTAATAATTGATGGGCAAAAGCTGTAAATCGGGGATTTCAAAAATAGAATCGCGGCCGAACAGAGCGCGGGAAATTACAGTTGCCGTCATGGCTGCGGCCATGGAAGGCAGCAGCACCATGATGGAAAAATTGCGGTGCAGCTCTTCCAACGCAAAAATTACGCCTGCCAAGGGCGCGTTGAAAGCTGCGGCCAAACCGGCGCTGGCACCGCTGGTCATTAAATAGCGTTCCTCCATGCGGGTGCGGCCTAAAAGGCGGCTGACTCCCTGGGCGGCCACTGCCCCCAGCTGAATGGACGGGCCCTCGCGGCCCAAGGACAAGCCCGCGCCAATGCCTAAAACGCCGGCAAGAAGCTTGACCCACATAACGGAAAACCAGCGCATTTTTATTAAGCCTAACAGCGCGCCCTTAACCTGGGGGATGCCGCTGCCTGCGGCCATGGGCTCCAGCTTGGTCAGACGATACAAAATCAAACCCAATATTATGAGCGCGGCGAACCAGGCGGCGTGCCACGGCCATTCGCAAAGCGCTAGTTGTTCGTACAGGTAGGCGCGTCCGGCTTCCGCTTCCGACAAGGACCAGCGAAACAGGCTGATTACTACTCCTGCAAAAACGCCGGTCAAGATGCCTTCGGCGAACAGGCGCAGGCGAAAGCGGTGCCAATTGCCGATGGATTTATAGGTTCCAATAATTTGTTTTTTACTGTCCATGATAACGCGCTTACTTTTTGAGCAGGCTGCCCAGCAGGCCGCGCGCCAGGGAAGTGGCGATGGTACGTCCGAAGGTTTGCAGCGCGCTGGTCGCAACTTTTTCCAAAACCGACGGCGTTTCACGCGTCGTGCGGGAGGAACGCGCAGATGGAGCCGCCTTTTTGCCGGTGGGCGCGTTGCGGCGAATCTCGTCGCGCAGGCTGCTGGAATTTTGCTCTTCTTCCTTTTTGTTAGGAACTGCTTCCGCCTGCTGCGCGCGCTTTTGCAAAACCTCGTAGGCTGATTCGCGATCGATAGCTTGCGAGTATTTATGATAAAGGTAATCGGAGTTTATATTTTGCTGGCGCAGGCCGTCGCTGCACACGCCCAAATAGCTGCGCGGCGGCATAACGTAAGCGCGCTGTACCATGGAAGGCACGCCTTCTTCGTCAAGCAGGGAAACCAAAACCTCGCCCGTGCCCAGCTCGCTGAGCGCCGCCTCCGCGTTCAGTTCAGGATTGGGACGGAAGGCTTGCGCCGCCGCTTTCAAACCTTTGCGTTCTTTCGGCGTATAGGCGCGCAGGGCGTGCTGCAATTTATTGCCCAGCTGCGCTAAAATGCTTTCGGGAATATCTGCCGGCTGCTGCGTTACGAAATAAACGCCCACGCCTTTGGAGCGGATTAAACGCACGATCTGCTCCACTTTATCCAGCAGGCTGCGCGGCGCGTCCTTAAAAATCAAATGCGCTTCGTCGAAGAAAAAGATGATCTTCGGTTTATCCAGGTCGCCTGCTTCCGGCAAAATTTCGTACAGCTCGGACAGCATCCACAGCAGGAAGGTGGAATAAAGCAGCGGGCTTTGATACAGTTCGGCGCAGTGCAGTAAATTTATTTTACCGCGCCCCTGAGTATCGATGGCAAACCACTCGCTGATATCCAGCGCGGGCTCGCCGAAGAAAATATCGCCGCCCTGGTCCTCCAAACGCAGCAGCGCGCGTTGAATAGCGCCGATGCTTTGCGGCGACACGTTGCCGTATTGCAGCTTGATAGCGGCGCTGTTGTCGCCGACGTATTGCGTCATGCTGCGCAAATCTTTTAAATCCAAAAGCAGCAGGCCCTGCTCGTCGGCCACGCGGAAGATAATATTCATAACGCCTGTCTGGGTATCGTTAAGCTCCAGCAAACGGCTTAATAGCTCCGGCCCCATTTCGGAGATGGTGGTGCGCACGGGCAGGCCTTTCTTGCCGTAAACATCCCAGAAGCGCACGGGATAACCGGCAAACTGCCAGTCGATGTCCAAACCTAATTTTTCCCGGATACGTTTTTGAAAGCCGGGGCTGTCCTCGCCCGGCAGGCACATACCGGATACGTCTCCTTTGATGTCGGCTAAAAATACGGGCACGCCCATCTCGCTGAAACCTTCAGCCAAAACTTTTAGCGTAACTGTTTTGCCCGTGCCGGTAGCTCCGGCAATCAGCCCGTGACGGTTAGCCATTTTGGGCGTCAGATAAATGTTGCCCTGAGCGTTTTGGCAGAGCCAGACCTTGTGCAGTTCGGGTACATACATAAGCTTTCCTCCTTAATATGAACGCTTGCCCAGCAAAGGGTGGCTGCATGGCTTGAGCGTCAGATGCTGCACCATATAGGCGGCTTCGTCCAAGGGCAGGTCGTTCCGGCCGCCGCTGCGCTCCAATACGCAAAGGGGCCGTTCCGAGCCAACCTCGCCGCCCGGCAGATAAATATATTCGTTATTGTCGCTGTCGCCGAAAATAATTCCAGCCAACAGCTTTTCAGCAATTACTTTAGACATAAGCTCTCCTTCTTGCAGAGTGCGTCAGAACATACGCCGCTTCCACAGCCACAAAGCGCTGCCGATAGCGACGACGAAGGCCAGCACTACGACGATGGCGAAGCCGTAAGGAGTATCCTCGAAAGGAACGGCCACGTTCATGCCCCAGAAGCTGCTTATTAACGTAGGAATGGCCAGCAGAATCGTAATGGAAGCTAAAAATTTCATCACCAGGTTCAAGTTATTGCTGATGATACTGGCGAATACTTCCATCATGCTGTTGAGAATGTGGCTGTACATCTCTACCATTTCCACGGCCTGCTTGTATTCAATGATAACGTCGTCCAGCAAATCCTCGTCCTCCTCATAAACCTTGATGAGATGCTGGGACTGGGTGGCGTTGCGCAGGCGCAGCAGCCTTTCCATCACGATGGAATTACTGCGCAGAGAGGTGGAAAAGTAGGTCAGGGATTTTTGCAAATCCAAAAGATTAAACAGCTCGTTATTTTCCATGGACTGGCGCAGATGAATTTCCAATTCGTCGGTACGGCGGATAATAATACGAATGTATTTCAAATATAAGGTCGCGGATTTATACAGAATCTGGAACAGGAAGCGAGTCTTTTTAAAGGTACTGAACAGGCGGCTGTTGTGACTGCCGAAATCAGCCGTGACACCGTTAGGCTCCAGGCAAATAGTAACGATGCCCGTGGCTGTTATAATGATGCCCAGGGGCAGGGTGTCGTAATCCTTATTGCTGCGCAGAAAGGGGATATCGACCAGAATGAGGATTTGGTCGTCCTCCACTTCGATACGGGATTTTTCTTCCTCGTCCAGCGCGGCGCTTAAGAAATCCATTTGGATTTTGGTGGCCGCCGCAATTTCCTGCAATTCCTCTTCAGAGGGCGCCACTATGTCGAGCCAGTAGCCCTTTTCCAAATTGTCCAGCTCCAGCTCGTCCAAACCATTGTCGGTGCTTTTTAAAATTTTGTACATGGCGCTCCCTCCTTTCGTGTAGTAAACGGCGCTTACAGATTGGCTAAAATAGCCTTGGACAGCTGGTCGGCGCAGCTGGTGCCGCGGCCGTTGCAGTCGTTGCCCGCTAAAATTGCGGCGACGCTGCGGGCGTCCTGCCCTTCTACAAGCTTACCGATGGCCGCTAAATTGCCGGGGCAGCCGCCGATAAATTTTACATTGTGCAGCTTGCCGTCGACGATTTCAAAATTTATTTTACGGGCGCAAACGCCGCTGGGTGCGTAAGAATACATATCATTTCCCTCCATGCTTCGGCGCGGGGCCGAGATTTTTATACAGCTTGACATAACATACATTAAAAATTTCGACATAAAAAAATAAAATCCTTTTTCTGGCGCGCCTTTCGCAAAAATTTTACGAGATTTTTGGAAAAAAGTATAAAGCAAAACAATCGAGGGTATTAGAGCGATTGGGAAAAAACTATCAGGCGATTCATTATGTGGTATTGTTTTTGAGATTGATTTAGAATATACTGTTATTGATTATAAATGGAGGTACTGGCATGGAGTTTATGTTTGCGGACGTTCGCGACATACAAAAAAATTTCAAAAAAGCAAAGCCTTTTTTGAAATGGGCGGGCGGTAAAAGTCAACTTCTTTCAGAAATAGAAAAGTATTACCCTTTTAAAAACGGTATGATTACCAAGTATGCTGAGCCTTTTGTGGGCGGAGGGGCCGTGCTTTTTGATATTTTAAATAAATATGATTTGGAAGCAGTATATATCAGCGATATTAACGCAGAACTTATCAATACCTATCATATTATCCAAAATAATATTGATGATTTGATTTTTTTTCTTGAAATTATGCAGAGAGAATTTATACAGATGGATATAGTTAGGCGTAAGGAATATTATCTTGCGAAGCGTGCGAGGTTCAATGATTTAAAAGTAAACGGCGATAGTAATATCAATAGTGAAAAAGCCGCACTTATGATTTTCCTTAATAAAACTTGTTTTAATGGCTTGTTCCGTGTTAATAAAAAGGGATATTTTAATGTTCCGATGGGATCATATAAAAATCCTTTGATTTGCGATGAAGCTAATTTGCGTGCAGCGTCGAAATTTTTACAAGGCGTCGATATTATTTGTGGAGATTATCGAAAATCTGAAAGCTTTATTGATGAAAAGACCTTTGTTTATTTCGATCCGCCTTATCGGCCGCTTAGTGATACTTCAAGCTTTACCGCATATACAGAATATTTATTTGATGATGAAGAACAGGTTAAACTAGCAAGATTTGTTGATAAAATGAATGAAAAGGGCGCTAAGATTGTTGTTAGCAATTCTGATCCAAAGAACTATAATATAGATGATGATTTTTTTGATAATATTTACTCCTCACATAATATTAAAAGAGTTGAAGCAAATAGAATGATTAACTGTAATGGCGAAGCGAGAGGAAAAGTTAGAGAACTGCTTATAGCTAATTTTTTATGATAAGTTAATAATGAAAAAGATGTCATTTTACTATAAAAATTTTAAATAGGAATGGCAATTTGAAGAATTTAAGGAGCTTTAATATGTTGAAAAGAAGTTTTAGTAGTTGGTTGACTGGATTTCGTGATAGTATCGCAGATTATGGGTATTATATTGATTTTGAAAAGGTACATCATAATGTGAATGAAATCAAGATTGAATTAAACATTCTCAATTCTCTCATAGGCTCTAAAAATATTAAGAAAGATTTTGAGACATTAATTGAGAAATATCCTGAGGTTTTAAAATGTATACCGTTATTGCTGGCAGTCAGAGCAAATGAAATTTATTGTCAGGATGAAAACGGCGGGTGTCTGTATAAGTTTGGCTTTAGAAAAGATATTATTGACATAAGGGTGCTACCTGAACAATACTCTTATTTTATGCAACACACAGGTTTATTTGATTTATTAGAAAAGCACATTATCAATAATCTGGTTGATTATGCAACTGGTGTTGAAACAGGCTTGGATTCTAATGGACGTAAAAATCGTGGCGGACATTTAATGGAAAATTTAGTAGAGAGTTTTATAAAAAAAGCAGGATTTACTAAAGAGCGCGATTATTTTAAGGAAATGTATATCCATCAAATTACAGAGAAATGGGGGATTGATCTTTCAGCTATTTCTAATCAAGGTAAGATGGAAAAACGTTTTGATTTTGTTGTTAAAACTTCAAATATGATTTATGGAATTGAAACTAATTTTTATGGCAGTAGCGGAAGTAAGCTTAATGAAACTGCAAGAAGCTACAAAACGCTTGCTCTTGAAACTGATACTATTGAAGGCTTTACTTTTGTGTGGTTTACTGACGGCAAAGGATGGATGAGTGCTCGTAATAATCTTGAAGAAACCTTTGACGTAATGGATAATATCTATAATATCAAGGATTTGGAAGAAGGTATTATTGCAGAGGTTTTCAAATAATGGCCAAGAAAATTACAAAATGGGAGCCGGATGATTTTGAACTCGAAATGACAACGCATTGGTCGTTTCCTAAGCGTGGGGATTGGGCTACTCACGATGCAAAATGGCGCGGGAATTGGTCTCCGTATATTCCTCGTAATATTATGCTCAGGTATTCTAAAGAAAGTGATTTGGTACTTGATCAGTTTGCTGGTGGTGGAACGACGCTTGTTGAAGCAAAATTGCTGAATAGGAATATCATTGGGGTTGATGTAAACGATTTAGCACTGAATAGATGCAAAGAGAAAGTAAATTTTGAGTTCAATGGCGCTGATGGCAAGGTATATTTGCGTAAAGGAGATGCAAGACATTTAGATTTTATTCCGGACGAAGGTATTGATCTTATATGCACGCATCCTCCTTATGCCAATATTATTAAATATAGTGAAGACATAGAAAATGATTTATCGCGTTTAAAGGTCAAAAATTTTCTTGAGGAAATGAAAACGGTAGCAGATGAATGCTACCGTGTTCTTAAAAAAGATAAATTTTGCGCTATTTTAATGGGAGATACTAGGCAAAAAGGTAATATGATACCTATGTCCTTTGAGGTCATGCATATTTTTGAAGATGCAGGCTTTAAGCTCAAGGAATTGATAATTAAAGAGCAACACAATTGTAAAGCTACTGGGTATTGGAAAACCAATAGCATAAAGTATAATTTTTTATTGATTGCTCATGAATATCTTTTTGTGTTTAAAAAGTAAGATTTATACTAATTGACGATTTGCAAGACCTTCAAAAAGCATTTTTCTCCCAGAGTAATTCCAGTAGGCGCAGTCCTGTTCCATGAATAACCATTTTATGGCTAAAAGGATTATTTGGATAGGACGTCTAGTCCCTTCATAATCTAGAAAGTAGGCATTGATTTGGGATAAATCTAAGTCATCACAATTATAAATGGCAATGATAGCATTTTTTACTGAAGCATATTCATTGGGACAATTATTTTTACAACAAGCTAATGCATCAAAGATATCTTGATGACTGGGATTACTATATCTTCGGCTTTTTTTGAAGTACATTCCGCATAATAGGATTTTTTCAGAAATACTTTTAATTGCGGCTGATTATTGGTATAATTAAAATTAATCGTACCCGCGTAGCATGGTAGTATGGTAAGCAGTTTATCGTTATGCATACAAGGGAGCATGGAAGAAAGGTAGTGTATTTATGTCTATTCAACTGGTTATCGTTTGTCTGTACATCTTGATGCTGTTCGGCATCAGCTTTTGGGTAAAGCGCCGGGCTGATAAGGGCTCGACGGAATATCTCTTTGCCGGGCGCAAGCTGGGCAGCGCCTTGATTGCCGTCAACATTACCGGCTTGGCTGTCGGCGCGGCTTCTACCGTAGGCGTGGCGGAAAGAGCTTTCTCCGTCGGTATGGCGGCAGGCTGGTACAACGCCGCCTGGGCGGCAGGCTCCGTAGTGATGGGCCTGGTAGCGGCAGGCAAGCTGCGCGCTTTGAAGGTTTCCACTATTCCGGAGTTCTTTGAAAAATATTATGATACCAAGGGCCGCGTTATCAGCGCTATCGGCCTGATTATCATTATGTGCGTTATTACGGCGCTGCAATATTTAGCCGGCGGCGCTATTCTGTCGTCCCTGCTGCCTAACATTTTTACCTTTAAGAGCGGTATGCTGATGAGCGCCGTGGTATTTATCGGCATTACGCTGATCGGCGGCCTGTGGTCCAGCGGCCTGGCTAATATCGTCAGCGTGACGCTGATTTATCTGGGCATCATTTATTCCTGCATCGAAGCGGTGATTCATGTGGGCGGGCTTGAAGCGTTGGAAGCTAATCTGCCTAACGCGACCGTGATGATGAATCCGCTGGGCGGTATTCCTATCGTCGTTATCGTAAGCTGGTTCATCGTTATGATTACCCAGGCTATTACGGCGCAGGGCCCGGTGCAGATCGCCTGCGGCGCCAGCAATGAAAAAACTGCCCGCAACGGCTTTTTGCTGGGCGGCCTGCTGATTTTCCCCATCGGCTTTTTGTGCGCGATTCTGGGTTTGGTCGCTAAGGTTATGTTCCCCGATATTCCTGTGGAAAAGGCTGCGCTGGCTATGCCTAAGGTAGTTATGAGCCTGAACCCCATCGCTTCCGGCGCTACGCTGGCCGCTTTGTGGGCCGCCGACGTATCCACCGCCTGCACAATTTTGCTGGGCGCAGGCACGCTGTTTTCTCAGGATATTTATAAACGCTTTATCAATCCCAATATCAACGATACGGCCTTTGTTAAAATCAACCGTATGATTATCTTTGTCGTAGGTATGGTAACGCTGTGGTTTGCCTTCAACGCCGCGGGCATTCTTAAAACTATGATTGCCGGCCTGTCCATGACGACGGCGCTGACCTGCATTTTCTTCTTTACGGTTTTTGCGCCGGGAGTCTGCCGCCGCAGCAGCGCCTTCTGGACGACGCTGGTAGGCATTGTGGGCATTGTGCTGTGGTATATGCCGGGGAATGTTTTGGGCGCTATTAAACCTTTCTTCCAAGAGGTAGTTTACTTTGAATGGGTAATTTGCATTATCACCTTCCTGCTGATTTCCGTTGTGGATAAAAATAAGATTAAGGATGTAGAAAAAACAGAAGAGGCTTGATGAAATGCACGAAAATGGCAAAAACTCTTTGAACAGTATCGAAATAGGCCGCGCCGCTCTGCGCATCGCCCTGACGGAAAACCGGCAGGAGGAAATGCGCGTTAAGGAAAGGCTGGCGGCTTCGGGCATCCGCGCGACGGCCGTGGATTTTGGCGGCGAGTTCATTCCCTCCATCGTCAAGATTATCGAGCGCGCCGTAGTTGCCGCTCAGCGCCAGGGGCTGGTGACGGAAACTCATGTGGGCGCAGGCGCGGTGGCCGGGGCGGCGCACGAGGCGCTGGAGCAGGTGAAGAATAAGGCCGTGGGCTTTAATGTGGGCGGCAAGATTGGCTTGGCCCGCTGCGGCGAGCATTTATGCGTGGCGCTGTACATGGGCGTGGGCGTACTCAATCTTAACGAAATGTGCGTGGGGCTGGCTCACCGTTCCCTGGCCAGCGATGAATAAAGGGTGATTGACCATGAATATTATTGACGTTATCGGCCCGGTGATGATTGGGCCGTCCAGCTCGCATACGGCCGGAGCTGTGCGCTTGGGGCTTTTGGCCTCCAGCATTTTAGGAGCTCGGCCGGTAAAGGCGGAAATTCACTTGCACGGCTCCTTTGCCGAAACCTATCAGGGGCACGGCACGGACATGGCGCTGCTGGCAGGCTTAATGGGATGGCTGCCCGACGACGAGCGCATTCCCCAGGCAGCAGAATATGCTGCGGATGCAGGGCTTGCTTATTCTTACCATAAAATAGATTTGGGCAATAAGGCCCATCCTAATACGGTGCTGTTTAAGCTGACCTCTGCCGGCGGCAGCTACTGTGAAATTATCGGTTCTTCCGTTGGCGGAGGGCAGGTCAAGGTAACGGAAATCGACGGCTTTCCCGTGGAGCTCACAGGCAGGCTGCCGGCCATTTTAACCGTGCATGTGGACGCACGCGGCGTGATTGCGCTGGTGACGAGCACGCTGGCTAATGCCGGAGTGAATATCGCGACGATGCGCGTTTTCCGCAGCAATAAGGGCGGTATGGCCTCCATGGTTATTGAATGCGACCAGGCTGTGCCGCAGGGAATTATCAATCTTATCGGCGCTTTGCAGCAGATTGAATCAGTGCGCTTTATCGGCAGTGTTTTGTAAGGAGCTTGCGATGAAAAAAGAAATGCTTTCGTTAAACGGTTGGATTGATGAAGCCGCCGGTTGGCAGCAGCCTTTGGATGAATTTTTGTTGGATTATAATATGCGCGAGCTGGAATGCAGCCAAGAAGACTTGCTGGAGCAGATGAAAGCCATGCTTAAAGTTATGGAAAAATCGGTGGAGCATGGCTTGACCGGCGTGCGCTCGCACAGCGGCCTGACGGGCGGCGACGCGAAAAAATTGGCTCAGGCGGCTGCCGGGCAGCAGCTTGTCCGCCTTTTGGGAGATAAAGCGCTGGACGCCGTGATTTACGCTACGGCGGTGGGCGAATGCAACGCGGCCATGGGCCGTATCGTGGCAGCGCCGACGG